>Ga0207807_1000015_pt1 | contig 72097 bp, 67 predicted proteins | sample HigsolmetaGSP15D_FD_184843 | JGI IMG/M metagenome (GOLD analysis project Ga0207807, IMG submission 184843) | High solid enriched microbial communities from the Joint BioEnergy Institute, USA - SP1-5-D (SPAdes) | ecosystem: Engineered > Bioreactor > SSF (Solid state fermentation) > Aerobic >... | reverse complement strand
CAACAAAAAATAAGGCTCTTACCCGATAATATTGATTCACAAGCCAAAAAAATCATTGAATTATGCGGGTATGATGTATCAATATACGTGTCAAAAAATGTCGAAAACAAAGGCGAATAACACACAATAGGAGGAATTCATGAAAAGAATGTCGAATTGAAAAGAATTTTATCGAAAATTCCTCAAAAATAAGAAGATATCATCCCACCAAGCCATTTAAATATAGTTCATTCAAAAATTAGAATGAACTATATTTAAGACGTGCGAAATGTGGGTTAAATTATCACGAAAAATTTTTACTCCTCAGAGCTGTACAAAATATTTCATAAGTGATTCATGTGGATATCTAATATATGGAAAATTAAACAGGAAAGTCTTTAACGATTTCATAGTCAACAATAGGAGGAATACGATCTGCCAACATTAGATCTTTTAACATCATTATCCGAATAGATACATCCGCGTCGTAAAAGATCTCTCCATCAACCGGCAGTTTTTCGTATGGAACATTTATAATTTTTAACTTTTTATTGTCTATAGTCCATTCAACCGTTCTTTTCAGTTGGGTAGTGGGTCTCATTTTTTTGATACCCTCCTTGTTTCTAACAAGAATAAGGTTTTTCATTGAAATCATCAACACACCCTTTATAGAGGCTTCACCCAATTAATTAAAGATAAAAAACAAACAAAAATTTTGGTCAAGATGGTCATGTAACGAAATATTGTATGGCAAACGCATCTGACCTCTCTGGTGAGATGCGTTTTTTAGGTTATTCAACTTATTTTTTCTCATAATAAATAATATACGAACCGAGTGTGCTTTTTACTTGTTTAACCTTCAATATTACCGTTTCCCCTTTTTTGACATCAGGATTATCATTTGATACAAAGTTCAAATGTTTTCCGGCTTCAATATTGTAACCGAATACGCTATTGGGCACAATTTTGTTCACTTTAACTGAAACAGTTTTCCCTTCTACGTTTTCCCCCTTATTGAGAGCAGTTTCAAACTGTTTTGTGGTGAAATCCACTTTTGTTTTTCCACATCCAACTAATGCGAGCGCCAGAATTAGAGAACAGCTTAATAATACAAATAATTTTTTCAATATAACTCCTCCTTCTTTCATTATATCAATATTTTATAATTTTTTATGTTTTATGTAAATATAAGATATTAAAACCGAATCCAGGTCTTCCCAATGAAACTGCAAATGACAGCAAAAGTATGTTGTACATCAATTCATTGTTGTTACTGTAAGCAGCTGATTTGATCCGGACTTCGGGATCCCGAATGCATTTGCCTCATACCAAGTTACTACGCTTCTAAGCAAATGTTGATCTTTCACGCCGATTTGTTCCCCTGTGTTTTTTGCAAGAAAAAAGTGCAGAGTATTGCAGTATATAAATTCGTTTATACCGCATAAAAATTCAATCTGAATTCTCGCTATTAAGGGCTTGACATGGATCCTCTGCAGCCATGATTCTTTTGCCAAGCGGCCAGCTGTAACAGATTTGGCAAACCCAAACAGGTTATCATGGCTACCCCTCCATGTAAAGCCCCTCTGCATAACCATTTGCATAGAAATTTTGCACATCTCTGCACTTTAATTTTGCAATAAACAAACAGGCCCGATGCCGATTTGCCCGGGATTCCATCCATACTTTGCCATCCGGGATAAAGCGCTGGAACTGGAGACCGCTGCAACAACTTATTTCGATTACAATGGCCACAAAAAAAGCCATTAACCGGAAAGCTCGAAATGGCGGGATTAAAAGAATCCGTGCTGCTTGAAAACGGATCGGCCAGGGCTTCTTTCAATGCGGCGAAAGATCTTGTGATTGACACCGATGAACACTATCAATACACTGTGCTCTGGGTGGAAGGGGATGCGCCTTTCGTCTGCATCGAACCATGGGTCGCGAAAAACGAAGCGCTGAACACGAAAGAAGGGCTGATCCTTGTAAAACCGGACAAACCCGTTGTACAGGAAGTGAACTTTTACCTGGAAAATAAATCATAAATCATTCAGCTGTTGCTGATGACCCGGAATTTTTCCGCCATTCCTATGAGCAAAAATTTCAGCTTTCATGAGAAAAAGCGGCGATTCCCGGACAATAGAAGGTATCGCTGCTTTATTTGCCATTTTCATTACGGTTTATCTGCTTTTAAAGTTTCTGATACCGTTTTTTCCAGGGTTAGCGGGTTTTTAGAACGCAATAAAATGATCCCAAAAATGCCCATGACCGCTACATCCGCATAAGCGAAAGTAGTGAAAGGGACGTTTGAAAGCAGCATGCCGGCAATGGCGTTTGCCGAACAAAGGGCACCAAGCGGCAGCATGATTTTTCCGTGCACGGCGGCAAACGGGAAAAAGTGGATGCCGAATGCCAAAAAGGCCGCAAGCCAGATCATCCGGTATTGATGCGAGGCAAAAAAAGGCCCGCCCATTCCAATGAGTAAAAGTACAGCCAGGAAAATTGAAATCACGGTCATTCGATTTTGAAAGCGGCTTGGACGGCCGAATGCCAGCTTTTTGTAAACCCGCTTGTTTGCCAGGATCAAGGCAAATCCGAGAAAATAACCGGTAGCAAAAATCGGCATGCTGATCATTTGTGCTCCTCCGAAAAGGGTGCCCACGAGAATGACCGCTGCAATCCAGACCAGCCACAGCCCGCAAATCCTTTTGGACAAGAAAGTGAGCGGTTCGCCTTTTACGTAACCTAACGATTTAAGTAATGTAGAAATCATCTCAATCCCCTTTTGAATGTTTTCTTCTGCCTTTTTACCTGCTTTTAACAGCGGGAGCCGCAAGCCATGGGTAATAGAGAGCCGTTACATATAAGTATAATCGAAAAGCAGAATAAAAAATAGAAAATTTTGTGTAATTTTGCTGTTTTTCACGAAAGTATGCCTAAGAACCACCGCCGGAAAAGCCTAAAAAACTGGCAGGACTCCACCATTAATAAGTGCCTCACCGTTTTCTTGCATTCTAACTTTTTCAGTGCCTTCCAGAAAATACAGCGTTTTTTTCATCTAAATTGGACATGTTAATGAACAAAACCAATTTGGAGTGAACCAGTTATGATTACAAAACGGTACCCATGCTTCACGCGTTCGTGTGTCACCCGCCGCTTCCCGGATGAGCGCCCGCAAAGCTGCAGGCGTAATATGCTTCAACTGTCGCAGAAAGATTGCCGCCGTTTTCTTCATCGGCGAAAAGCTTCCATGCCCCGTTATCGGACTGTTTGCTTAAAATTCTTTGCGCGAGCCCCCGGATCAATTGGTCTTCCTGAACCGCCAGCGTCCTTAACAGAATGATCATGTAGGCATCGGTTGTGGTGCCGGTGTCGAACGGATAGGCCCATGAACCATCAGAAGACTGGTCCTGTTTGAGCCTATTGATAAGCCAATCCATTTTTTGATCCCATTTTGTCATGGCGCCATTCCTTTCTTTTTTACGATACATATGCACAAAGCGGGGAAACATGATGGTTTTTTTGCGCGGTCTCTCCCGCAAAATGCATCTTTTCAGTCTGAAAAAATCTTCCCGCCGCCATCATCCAAATAAAAAACCAGCAGGACTGCGGTCGCCCTGCTGGTTTCTGTTAGTTTTTATTGACAGAAGCATCATAGATCGATTTTACTGCTTTTTCCAAAGCGGCATTAAATTCTTCATCTGTCTGGCTGGCGTTGAGTTCCCCGGTTAAAGCACGCGAAAAGCTTGCGATGATGCCATCGTTTTCTTTCAGTTTTTGATTGGCTTCTTCGCGGGAATAGCCGCCGGAAAGGGCAACAACGCGGATAACGCGCGGGTGCTCAACCAATGCTTTGTAGACATTTGGCACGGTCGGAATGGTGAGCTTCAGCATCACATGATCCTTTTCCGGCAATTCGTTCAGATGATTGAGTAGTTCTGCCTTTAACAATTCCTCGCATTTTTCTTTGTCTGCACTATGGATGTCTACTTCCGGTTCAATAATCGGAACGAGGCCTGCCGCGAGGATTTGTTTTGCCACTTCAAACTGCTGGTCAACCACGGCTTTAATGCCTTCCGGGTTGGCTTCCTTAATGACGGAGCGCATTTTGGTCCCGAAAATATGGTGTTCATTTGCACGCCGGAGTGTCGCATCCAGATCCGGGATCGGCTTCATCAGCTGAACGCCGTTTTCAAGATTCGCAAGCCCTTTGTCCACTTTTAAAAACGGGACAATGCCTTTTTTCTCGGCCAGGTATTCCGCAGTGTACAAGCCTTCAATCTGGCGGTCCATCGTTTGTTCGAATAAAATAGCGCCGAGGATGTATTTGCCATCAAAAGCCGGAGAAGTGATGATTCTTGTCCGCATTTGGTGGATAAGATCAAACATTTCGTCTTCGTTTGAATAGGCATCTTCCGGCACGCCGTAGTTTGCCAATGCTTTCGGTGTGCTGCCGCCGCTTTGGTCAAGCGCCGCAATAAAACCTTTTCCGTTCTTAACTTTGTCGAACTGCGTTTGGTTCATCCTGATCTCTCCTTATAAGGTTTTTTGAAGGGTTTCTTTTTCTTCATATCCCAATGAATGAAAAAGAAACCTCTATGCATAATCATAACACTACTGATTGGGAGAAAAAATAATATATTCATTCTAATTCGGATTTCTTTGCGTGCCCCTAAAAAAGAAGCCGGGCGGTTATCCCGGCACCCGGTTTTGCTCGCTGAATCTCATCCAGAAAACGAGCACAAGGCTTGCGAGGGCCACTTCCGAAAGGGACATGAAGCCGATCGCATAGCTTTTGGTCAGCCCGTAAACGAATGTTAAAAGGAGCGGCGGAAAGAAACCGCCGAGCCCCCCGGCAGCTGCGACGATGCCATTTACCGTGCCCGCCTGGTTTGAGAAATAAAGCGGAACGAGCTTGAAAACAGCGCCGTTTCCGATACCGGCACAGAAAGCGACGGCAAGGCAGCCAATCGTAAACAGCGTAATCCCGAGGTTGAAGGAAAGCAGGATGCCGGATATCGTCAACCCGGCGAAGGTGAGTGCCAGCACCGTATAAGGATTGTATTTATCAGATAGAAAGCCTCCGAGCGGCCGTAGCAATGTTGCCAGCAAAATAAAACCCGCTGTCCGCATGCCGGCATCCACTTTGGCAAGGGAAAAATTTGATACCAAAAAGTTTGGCAGGTAGACAGTAAAGGCGACGAACGAACCGAACGTAATAAAGTAAAAAATACTGAGGAACCAGAGCCGCCTGTCCCGGTACACTTTTTTCAACTCTTCCGCAAACGCCCTGTTTTCTTTTCCAGTTATTTCCATTCTTCGACCGCCCGTTTCCCGTTGGTGGCGCCGGACATAAAGAGAATCGCTTCAATCGCCTGCTTGTCGGACGATAAATCCGGGAGCCCTTTTCCAACCCCTTCCCGCCGTGATTTTCCGAGGCGGGAAAGCAAATCTTTATAAACGCCTCCGCCGGGGATCTGAATGCCTTTGCTGCCGTATCCGTTTTGAATGTTCGGGCCGACTGTGGTCATTTTTTGAAAAACATTCGGATAGTCGCGCTCCACAATGACGAAGTTTGGCATCGTTTTGCCCGGTACCGCCTCCGCTTCGCCTTTGCGCCAGTCTTTCACTTCCCCGAACGGCTGGCCGATTTCATTCGGCGTGTCTTTGCAGAGTGGCGTCATGACAAGGTCTTCGCACGCCGGCAAGTGCTCTTTTGCGAGTTCCGAAAATGTTCTTCCGATCTCCTTAAACGCTTCCCAGTCGCTTTTCGATTCCCACGGCGGGGAGATCGCCGCGTTAAACAGGTGGACGAACGGATGCATGTCGGTGCTTGAAAGGTCAAATTTCTCATACCATGTGGCAGCCGGCAAAACAATATCCGAAAACAGGCCGGAACTGGTCATCCGGAAATCCATGCTGACAAACTGATGCGCGCTTCGTACCGGTACTGGTCCGTTACAAAGTAGAAAAAAGATGTGCCGTTTTGGAAGCGTTGCGGTTTTGTCCAGTCATTGGCAAAGGCGATTTGCTGCCAGCCTTCGAGCGGACGCACTTTTTCCTGCCCGACATAATGGGCCCAGCCGCCGCCGTTTACGCCTTGTGATCCCGTCAGCATGACCAGGTTTAAAATGCAGCGGTAAATTTGGTCGCTGTGGTACCAGTGATTGGTTCCGCCACCCATGGCAATCATCGATTTTCCGTTTGTGCGGGCGGCATTGTCGGCAAACTCGCGCGCGACCTGGATGACGTGCGCTTTTTTCACGCCGGTAATGCTTTCCTGCCAGGCCGGGGTGTACGGCGCGTTTGCGTCATTGTAATCCGCCGCGAAATCGCCCGGCAGGCCGCGGTCCACGCCGAGGTGCGAGCAGAAAAGATCAAATACAGTGGTAAACTTCACCGTCTGCCCGTCTTTTGTCTTTAACCGTTTGACCGGGACCGCCCGCTTGATCGTGCCGCCTTCCTTATCGGCAAAGTAAGGGAAAGTGACAGCCACGGTTTCATCATAGTCATCCATAAAACTTAATTTCGGATCGATCGCACTGCCGTCGTCTTTTGTCAGCTCGAGATTCCACTTGCTGCTGCCGTCCCAGCGGAAGCCCTGGCTGCCGTTTGGGACTTGGGGACTGTTTGCCGCCTTGTCCCAGACAAGCGTTTTCCATTCGCCAAGTTTTTCGCCGTCCGTGAGATCCGTTGCCCGCAGAAAACGGCCGGACCGGGCCTCCCCGTTTTTTTCGTCAATTTCAACGAGAAAAGGCAGATCCGTATATTTTTTTGCATAATCGGAAAAATATGGCGTTTCGCGGTCAATGTAAAATTCTTTTAAAATGACATGCGTCATTGCAAGGGCAAGCGCCCCGTCCGTGCCGGCGCGTGCAGGCAACCAAATATCCGCAAATTTGTCGTATTCGGCATAATCCGGGCTGATACCGACAAGCTTTGTCCCGTTATAGCGGGATTCCACCATAAAATGGGCATCCGGCGTCCGCGTTTGCGGCAGGTTTGTGCCCCAGATGATAAAGTATTTGGCATTATACCAGTCCGCGCTTTCCGGAACGTCCGTCTGTTCTCCCCAGATTTGCGGGGAAGCGGGCGGGAGGTCGGCGTACCAGTCGTAAAAGCTCAGGATCGTGCCGCCGATCAACGATAAAAACCGGGTGCCGGCCGCATAGCTGACCATCGACATCGCCGGGATCGGGCTGAAGCCGGCGATCCGGTCGGGGCCGTACGTTTTGATCGTGTAAATCGAGGCGGCGCCGATGATTTCGCATGCCGTTTTCCAATCGGCGCGCACAAAACCGCCTTTTCCTCTGGCTGTGACATACCGGGCGCGTTTTGTTTCGTCTCCGGCAATGTTCGCCCACGCCGTGACAGGGTCATGGCCTTTTTCCTTTTCCGCCTGCCAAAGTTCGATTAAGTCCTGGCGAATATAAGGAAACTTTACGCGGACCGGGCTGTACGTATACCAGGAAAAACTCGCTCCCCGCGGGCATCCGCGTGGTTCGTATTCCGGAAAATCGCTGCCGGTTGTCGGATAGTCGGTGTGCTGCGTCTCGGCTGTGATGATCCCGTCTTTCACGTAGATCCGCCAGCTGCAGGAGCCGGTGCAGTTGATCCCGTGCGTGGAGCGGACAATGTTGTCGTAGCCGTAACGCCTGCGGTAATATTTTTCTGCATCGCGCGAGCGCGGGCTTTCTTCCGTCCAGCCGTCGTTGATCCGTTTTTCGCGTTTTAAATGCCTCAGCCGCTGAAGCAGCTTGTTGTCTTTATACATGGTCGTCATTTCCTTTCCCGAATGGATTGAAGCGTTCGCCCGTTAACCGGATGCTGCCGGATTCGGCCCGGAGTTCTTCTTCCACGACTTCGAAGTCCTGGGCATTGGCGCTGGCCAGAATGAGCCGCTGCAGTGTATTCGGATCGTTTAATTGATAAATGGTTTCAATGAATGCCGGGGGGATATCACCGAAACGCATGCGCATGATGGCGATCAAATCCTCGCGGTCCTGGATTAAATCTGCGTCTTCAAACTGGAACATGTTTTCACCTTCCCTTATCAGCTTTTCATCATTTTGTAGTAATCTGCAATCAGCACTTCTTTGCATGATTCCGCCGCTTGATTGAAAAATTCCGCCACTAGCGGCGCGTTTTCAATATCGGAGAAGGAGAAGCATTTTCTTGTTTCATGTTGAAAACGATCGCCGTAGCGTAAAACCACTTCAATCCCGTTTTCCTTTTCGACGCCCGCCGGATCTGCGTCATACAGATGAATATGATGCAGTTCAAATGCCTGCATGAACGTATGGTAAAGCGGCGGGGAGACGGAAAACAGCGGTTTTTCCTGCTGCTGCTGTTCTTTCATGATTTACACCTCTTCAATGATGGGGGAGTACGCTTTCTTCTTCGTGATTATGTATTTCATCGATACAAATCAAGGCATAAAATTGCCGGACGGTTTGCCGATCCAGCTTTTCCTGCTGCAAATCCTTTTTTACTGCCTGTGCCAGTTTCCGCATTAGATCATGGTCGCGGGCAAGGGCGGTGAGCTTATCCTTCATGTTTTCATTTTCGGCAAGCAGCTCCGGGTACAGGCCTTCCTCCTCTGCCTGCGCGTGCGCGAGCGTCCTTGTTTCCCAATGTTCAAGCAGAATCAAAGCAGTTTTCAGCGCCTCCGCGTGCAAATTTTTCCCGAGCAGCTGCGCAAGCAAATCCGTTAAATCGCGGGCTTCATTTAATGCTGCTTCATGGATGGACGAATGGCTGTCCGCGTGCCTTAAAGATGGTCCTGACATGTTTTCGCTCCTTTATGTTGGATGTGGAATCGTTTCCCATATTCTAATGTTAAGATTGTCCCAATGGCCCCGATAATAAACAAAAAATGGAGAATGGGGCAGATTTTTGCCGGATTTAAAGTGACCACTCACTTTTTATTGACAGCCAGCCTTCTTCATGGCAATATAGTAAGTGAGTCATTACTCACTTATCTAAAAGAGGAGGGCCGGGGATGGAAGCTGCGGTTGTGATGGAACATATAAGCAAGCAGTTCGGGAAAAAGCCTGTGTTAAACGATATCCGTTTGAAAATCGGGAAGGGCCGGATTTACGGCTTGATCGGGCCGTCGGGAGCAGGGAAAACCACTTTGGTCAAAATGATGGTCGGGATGGAAAAAACGGATGCCGGCACGGTCCATGTGCTGGGAGAAAAGATGCCGAATCTTGAAGTTTTGCAGCATATCGGCTATATGGCGCAGTCAGACGCATTGTATATGCAGCTGACCGGGAAGGAAAACCTGAAATTTTTCGCATCGCTCTATAAAATGGGGAAAGCGGAACGGCATGAGCGGATTGTCTACGCGGCGAACCTTGTCCATTTACAGGATGACCTCAATAAAAAAGTGTCTGCCTATTCCGGCGGGATGAAACGGCGGCTGTCGCTTGCGATTGCGCTGATCCAGGATCCGGAATTGCTCATTCTGGACGAACCGACTGTCGGCATTGACCCGGAACTAAGGGCAAATATCTGGGATGAACTGCTCCGCCTCAAAAATGAAGAAGGCAAAACGATGATCGTCACGACGCATGTGATGGATGAAGCGGAAAAATGCGATACGGTCGCCATGATCCGGGAAGGAAAAATTTTGGCGCACGGCTCACCGGGCGAGTTGAAAGCAATGTATGAAGCAGCCGGCTTAAATGAAGTGTTTTTGAAAGCGGGGAGGACCGGAAAATGAAGAGAACCAGCTTTTTGCTCGATACGGCCGGATTAAAAGAACTGCTTCAAACAGATGATGCAAACCGGATATTCCTGAAAGCAGGGAGGGACGGACAATGAGGACAGCCGCACTCATCAAAAGAATTTTGTTGGAAATGCTGAGGGACAAACGCACATTGGCGCTGTTGTTTCTCGCGCCGCTGTTGATTTTGACGCTTATGTACTTTTTCTTTAACGGCAGCTCAACCAGCCCGAAACTCGGGATCAGCCATGTGGACGCAAGCCTTGTAAAAGTGTTGGATAAAACGGATATGAAAATTAAACACTATGAAACGGTAAAAGATCCAAAGCAAACCGTGCTGGATGGAAATCTTGACGGGCTGCTTGTGAAAAAAGGCGGCGCGTACGTCCTCACTTTGCAAAACAATGATCCGTCTACTGCCAAATCGCTGCAGATGAAAGTGAAGCAGGCAATCGCGGCGGAATCCGGGCAGCAGCTGGCCAAACAAATCGAAGCACAGGCAAAGACGCTCCAAGGTGTGCAGAAAATCATTGCCTTGCAAAATGAGGCACAGCATATATTGATGAAACAGGTTCCCGCGCAGTCACCGGCCTTTGGGAAAGTGCAGCAGCTGGAAGAACAGGCGGAAAAAACGAAACAACAGTTGCAGGCGCCGGTCAAAGTGGCCTTTTCTAAACCGGATGTATCGGCAAAATATGTATACGGCAGCAGCCATACGGTATTTTTTGATGTGCTGAGCCCAATTTTGGTTGGTTTCTTCGTTTTCTTTTTCGTATTTTTAATCTCCGGCATTGGGCTTTTGAAAGAGCGGACATCGGGCACGCTCGACCGCCTGATGGCAACGCCGGTCAAGCGGGGCGAAATTGTGGCTGCTTATTTGGTGGGTTTCGGCATTTTTGCTGTCATCCAGACCGTGATTGTCGTGTTTTACGCGGTGAACGTGCTGGATATGGTGCTTGCCGGTTCACTCTGGAATGTCTTGCTCGTTAATTTGATGCTCGCGCTTGTGGCGCTGTCTCTCGGGATTTTATTATCGTCTTTTGCGGCTTCAGAGTTTCAAATGGTACAGTTTATTCCGCTTGTTGTGGTACCACAGATCTTTTTCTCCGGCATCATTCCGTTAAAAGGGATGGCCGTCTGGCTGCAGGCGCTTGCAAAAGTAATGCCAATTTATTACGGTGCCGATGCCTTAAAGCGGGTCATGTATGAAGGCATGGGCCTTGGGGATATATGGAAAGACTTAACGGCACTTGTTGTTTTTGCAGTGATTTTTATTCTGCTCAATATTGTCGCGTTACGGCGTTACCGTGCGCTGTAAAGGGGGAGAAAATTTGCTAAAATATAATCTTCTGGAAGCAATGAAGGAGCAAAAAAGGACGGACGCGAAGCTCACGGATAAAAAACAAAAAATCATGGAGGCAGCCATTGCATTGTTTGCAGAGAAAGGGTATGGCAATACGCCGACAAGCGAAATTGCAAAAGCGGCCGGCGTTGCAGAAGGGACGATTTTCCGGCACTTCGGCACGAAAGACCATTTGCTTGTTTCGCTGATCGTTCCGTTTTTAAAAGATTCGATTCCTTTGATGGCGGAAGAGCTTTTTGAAAAACTGCTGTCAAACCATGGCCTCGGTTTTGAGGACTTTTTGCGGAACCTGCTCCGGGACCGGCTTCTCTTTTTAAAACAGAACAGGGAGATTTTCCAAATCATCGTAAAAGAGTTTTTTTATAATGAAGAAATCCGCCATGAACTGATGCCGTATTTTGCGGAAAATATCGGTTCCCGGCTGGTGCAGGTGATCCGCGTTTTCCAGGAACGCGGGGAACTGGCAGGCCGGCCCGCGGAAGCGATGGCAAGGCATATCTTTTTTTCAATCGGCGGCACATTTATTTTGAAGTTTGTCTTCGGGCTGAACGGATCCCGGGATGAAGAGGCTGAGATTGAATCCGCCGTCCGGTTTGTGATGGACGGGGTGCGGAACAGATAGGCGCATCTGCGGCAAAATAAAAGAACCCGAAATTCCGGGTTCTTTTCTGCTATTCGGGGCTTGTCAAACGAATCCGGCTTTGCGTTGCTTCATGACGATTTCAAGGGCAAAGTTTTTCCGGCATTTTTTATAAAAACATGTCCAGGCCGGAGCTCCCAAGCCTAGGACTTTAGAGCCCGGTTTATTTATTGGGTTCTGCGATTGCATGGAAATCGTGTGCATCAAGCGGCACGATTTTTGTTTTTCTTGCGATTTTGTACCCGAACCACAAGACGAGAAAGAACGGGATGCCGAGATAGGCCGCAATGACATTTCCCCAGTTGATATGCGGTGCGAGAAATGCCTGGTAGTCCTGGGCGAGTGTCACAATCAGGCAAACGGCAATGGCAAAAACCGGGCCGAACGGATACCATTTCGCTCTGTAAGGAAGTTCATCGAGCGCGTGCCCTTGCGCGAGAAAAGCTTTGCGGAACCGGTAATGGCTAACGCAGATGCCGAGCCAGAAAATAAAGCCGGTGATGCCGATCGAATTCATCAGCCAGATATATACAACACCGTCCCCGAAAATGGAAGTGAAAAACGCAAGCATACCGACAACTGCGGTTAAAATCATGGCCGGCACCGGGACGCCGCGCCTGTCAAGCTTTGAAAAAATACGCGGGGCCTGTCCTTCCTTTGCCATCGCGTAAAGCATGCGCGTGGATGCGTACAGGCTGGAATTTCCGGCTGACAGAACAGCGGCCAGGATCACGGCATTCATCATCGAAGCTGCAAATGAAAGGCCGGCTTTTTTAAAGACAAGCGTGAACGGGCTGACGAGAACATTTTCGCTTTCCAGGCTGCTGTTTGTATACGGGACAAGCAGCCCGATGACAAGGATGGCAAGCACATAGAATAATAGAATTCTCCAGAAAACATTTTTAATCGCTTTCGGCACATTTTTCGCCGGATTTTCGCTTTCCCCAGCGGCCCGATTTCTGCCGGGATGCTAATAAAAATGCCATTGTGTTTGTAAATCAGGGGGCATTTTGTACACCTTAAAGTTGAGCACAGTTGAAAACGTCATCACAGACTCTCTTTTACGCAAAAATAAAGGGGATATATGTTCAGCCACCCAGTATTTTGATTCAACCCAATGACAACGTTTCCCTGTGCGCCCAAAGTATAAATAGTTTGTTGTATAATAAAAGCAAAGTAAAAAGAAAACGGTGATGAAAGTGAAAAGCAACTTTTCATTTTTTAAAGGGAAATGGGATGTGCTTGCAAATTTGGGCGAGACGGCTGAGAGAAATATTTATCAGGATCCCCATACAACGATTATGAAGCTTAGGTTGTTTGCTGAGACGTTGACCAAGTTCGTACTGGCAGCCGAAAATATTAAGGAAGCATACGGGACATCCCAAGTGGATCGTATCCATACGCTGCGCAGAGAAGGTTTGATTGAGCCGGAGCTGGTGGATATTTTTGAAACGCTGCGCCGCAAGGGAAACCAGGCCATGCACGAAGCCCTGAAATTTACAACAGAGGAAGCAAAAGCACTGCTGCGGCTCGCTTTTCGCCTGTCCATTTGGTTTATGGAAGTATACGGAGAATGGGATTTTCAAGCGCCGGAATACATAGAGCCGAAAGAGCAGAAGAAAGTTGATACGGAACAGCTCCAGCAGGAATACGAAGAGAAGCTGAAAAAGCTTGAAGACGAGTTAGAATCTATTAGAGCAAAAGCTTCTAAAGAAAATGCGGAAGAGAAAACGGAACGGAAAAAGAGAGCTGTAACCTTTATGCGCCGCCATGAGCTGACGGAAGCGGAAACACGTGCCATTATTGATGAGAAGTTGCGTGCCGCCGGCTGGGAAGCAGATACAACTTTGTTGAATCATTATACACATGGTACAGTGCCTGAAAAGAACCGGAATATGGCCATTGCGGAATGGAAAGTTGGCAAAGGCAGAGCGGATTATGCTTTATTTATCGGTTTGAAATTGGTAGGGCTCATAGAAGCAAAGGCGAAGAAAAAGACGATTCCGAGCGCGCTGGAAAGCCAGACAAAAGTTTATGCAAGACAAGTTCGTCAAATTGAAAATGAAGAGATTTTACAAACGCGAAATGAATATAAGGTGCCTTTCCTATACGCAACCAACGGCAGGCCTTTTTTAAGGCAGCTTCAAGAGGAATCGGGCATTTGGTTTTGGGATTCCCGTAAGCCGCTTGAACACGCCCGTCCGCTTGAAGGCTGGCACTCTCCCGATGATTTGCTCATGTTACTGAGCCAGGATGATGAGGATGCCAATCAGCGGCTTGAAGAAGAAAGCATCTCGAAATTCGGATTGCGTCCTTATCAGGAAAAAGCAGTGCTGGCAGCCGAAGAAGCACTGAAAGCCGGAAAAAGAAGGATGCTCATCGCCATGGCCACAGGGACCGGGAAAACCCGTACCGCAATTGCCCTCATGTACCGGCTCATTAAATCGAAAAAATGCAGGCGCATTCTTTTTCTAGTCGACCGCAACTCACTCGGGAAACAAACGGAAGATGCCCTGAAGGATACTAAGATTGAAGGTTATTCATTCTCTGATATTTATGATGTGAAGTCGATCGGGGACATTTCACCGGAAGTGGCAACAAAAGTGCACATCGCAACGGTGCAAGGGATGGTGCGCCGGCTGTTCTACAGCAATGAAGAAAAAATTCCGAGCGTCGGGCAGTACGATTTTATTATTGTAGATGAAGCGCACCGCGGCTATACAAGCGACAGGGAAATGTCCGAAGATGAACTGTTGTTCAGGGATCAAAACGATTATGTCAGCCAGTACAGGCGCGTTCTTGACTATTTTGATGCGGCCTGTTTAGGGTTGACCGCGACACCGGCGCTTCATACGACGCAAATTTTCGGCATGCCAATTTCAGAAGAAGCGTTGAAAAAATCTAGTGCTAAGCTCTTTCCAAAGGATTCTGTCGCTATTGCTATGTATGGTGCGACTATTGGTAAACTGGGAATCTTGGGCATTGATGCAGCAACTAATCAAGCTTGTGCAGTAGGAGTTCCGCACTTCTTAATGGATAAAGATTTTATGTTCTACTATTTCTTCTATCAAAGAAAAACACTTATTGATTTGGGAAAGGGTGGTGCTCAACCAAATATTTCACAAACAATAATAAAAGATTTTCCTCATTTACTTCCTCCGTTAAAAGAGCAAAAAAGAATTGTAAATAAAATCAAGCAACTTTTAAGTAAAATTGACGAAGCAAAGCGGTTGATTGAGGAAGCGAAGGAAACGTTTGAACTGCGTAGGGCGGCTATTTTGGATAAGGTGTTTCAGGGGGAGCTGACGAGGAAGTGGAGAGAGCAGCACCCGGAAATTGAAAGTGCTGAGGTTTTATACAATAAGATCATCCGCTTCACGAAGCCCAAAAATATTTCTTCTAATGTAGAGCAAAAATTAAATATTCCTGACACATGGAAAATGGTGAGGTTGGGAGAGGTGGTCCAAGTAAATCCTCCCAAAAAGAAACTTGAAGAAATTTCTGACCAGAAAATTTGTACATTTGTTCCAATGCCTGCCGTAAGCGATAAAACCGGAAAAATTGAGTCACCAGAAGAAAAGGAATATACAAAGGTAAAGAAAGGCTATACGTTCTTTTTAGAAAATGATGTGCTGTTTGCCAAAATAACACCGTGTATGGAAAATGGAAAATCGGCTATTGCAAAAAATCTTAAAAATGGATTTGGCTTCGGATCAACTGAATTTCATGTTTTAAGAACAAACGAATATATCAACGAGCGATATCTCCACTACTTAGTCCGTTCCAAGAAATTCAGATTAGAAGCCAAAGGGGAGATGACAGGGGCTGTCGGACAACAGAGGGTACCGAAAGAATTTTTAGTAAACTACCCATTTCCATTACCACCCAAAGAAGAACAGGACGCAATAGTAGATATTTTGGATGAAATTTTCACAAGAGATGATATTGCCTATAGGATAATCGAAACTAAGTATGAACTAGAAACATTAAAACAATCCATCCTCTCCAAAGCCTTCCGCGGCGAGCTTGGAACGAATGACCCGACCGAAGAAAGTGCGATCGAGTTATTAAAAGAAGTGCTGCAGGAACAAGTGAAATAAGCGTAATCATGGCAGGGGCTGTTTGTTGAGTCCCCTGCCTTTTTCTAACCTGCCTGGCTAGAGGTGATCTTTGAAGCCGGCTGTGTTTTACAAACGTCAAATCCCGAGCCGTTTCATCCGGTACTGGAGGCTTTGCCGGCTTAACCCGAGCTGTTCTGCTGCTTTTGATATATTCGACCCGTTTGCCTCAAGCGCTTCTAAAATACAATGCTTCTCGTATTCAAACAGCCGGTCTTTTAAAAGCGGTGATTTTTCCGCCGGCGAATTGAAGTGGCCGGACTGCCGGTACTGCATGGGCAGATGGCGAAGCTCAATCATGTCTTCATCGAGCATGACATTCATCGCTGCCTCAATCATATGCTCCAGCTCGCGTATATTGCCAGGCCAGCGGTACGACCGGAAGAAAGTGAGCACTTCCGGTGTGATCCCCCTGACATTCATTTGAAAAAGGGAATTGTATTTTTGAATAAAATGGCCGGTGAGAAGGGGCAAATCTTCCAGCCGGTCCCGTAACGGCGGGATAAACAGCGTCACGACACCAAGCCGGTAATACAAATCTTTGCGCAGCCGGTGATTTGCAATCGCTTCGTAAGGCGTTTCGTTCATGGTGGCGATCACGCGCACATCCACTGGCTTTTCCTGCGTGCCCCCGATCCGTTTCACTTTTTTCTCTTGCAGCACGCGCAAAAGCTTTGCCTGCAAATGAATGTTCAACGCATTGATTTCGTCGAGCAGAAGCGTGCCGCCGTCCGCCTGTTCGAACAGCCCTGCGCGGTCAACAGCACCTGTAAATGCCCCTTTCTTCGTGCCAAATAAGATACTTTCAATGAGATTGTCGGGAAGCGCAGCGCAGTTTTGCGCGATGAACGGTCCCCGGCTTCTTTCGCTTTCATAATGGATGCTTTGCGCGAACAACTCTTTTCCCGTCCCGGTTTCACCGATAATCAGCACATAGGAGGAAGTGCGGGCGGCGCGCCTTGAAAATTCAATGACTTCGGAAATCGCCTTGCTTTTCCCGATAATATGGTGAAATGTATATCCGGTATGGGGCTCGTGGTTTCGGCGGATGAGGCGCTCAATTTTCGTAATGTCCTCCGCAATTTCAACAGCGCCCGCCAATTTTCCTTTATAATAAAACGGATACGTATGGTTGACGGAAGTGATTTCGCGGCCTTTATTGTTAAAGTACGTCTGTTTGACAAGATGGCTTTCTTCTCCGGTTTTGAGCGCCTTTAACAAGGTGCTTTCTTCACTGCTGCGAAAGCGGAAAACATCTTCCAACTTTTTATACAGTACTTCACGGCTGTCCATCCCCTCAATATCCCGCATTTTTTGATTGTAAATCATCGTGCGCCCTTCTTCATCCACTGCATGAATGCCGGCATCGACGAGATTCATCATTGTTTCGTACAACGCGAGGAGTACATCTTTTGTTTCTTCCATGTTGCGTCCACCCCCTTCGATGATAAAAATTTTAAAATATTTTGCGGCTTTATGCAAAAATTTTTTGCATTTTCACTGAAAAAACCGCACGAAGGCCTTTTTTTCATGATGGCATTCTTTTTGCATATGAATGGATAGGGACATTGAAAAGAAGGGAGAAACAAAATGGCACAAGTAAAAGAGCAAGCGAAGCAAGTAATTGAAAAAACGGAACAGTTCGGTGCGCATAATTATGCGCCGCTTCCGGTTGTCATTTCGGAAGCGGAAGGGGTGTGGGTGAAGGATCCGGACGGCCGCCGCTATATGGATATGCTGAGCGCTTATTCGGCACTGAACCAGGGGCACCGCCACCCGAAGATCATTCAGGCATTAAAAGACCAGGCGGACCGTGTGACGCTCACATCACGCGCGTTTTATAACGACAAACTTGGCGAATGGTACGAAAAAGTGTGCCAACTGACGAAAAAGGATATGGTGTTGCCGATGAACACCGGGGCGGAAGCGGTGGAAACGGCGGTCAAAGCTGCACGGCGTTGGGCATATGATGTGAAAGGCGTGCCGGACAATAAAGCGGAAATCATTGCCTGTACCGGAAATTTCCATGGCCGTACGCTGCTTGCGGTGTCGCTCTCATCGGAAGAAGAATATAAACGCGGCTTCGGGCCGATGATTGAGGGCATCAAGCTCATTTCGTACGGGGATGCGGAAGCGCTGCGGGAAGCCATCACTCCGAATACGGCAGCGTTCCTTGTTGAGCCGATCCAGGGGGAAGCTGGCATCAACATTCCGCCGGCCGGGTTTTTAAAAGAAGCAGCGGATATTTGCCGCGCGTCCCGGGTGCTTTTCATGGCAGACGAGGTGCAAACCGGGTTAGGCCGGACCGGCAAGTTGTTTGCGGTTGACTGGGAGGGTGTTACCCCGGATGTGTTCATTCTTGGGAAAGCGCTTGGCGGCGGTGTCATGCCGATTTCCTGTGTAGCTGCAAATAAAGAAATACTGGGTGTATTCAACCCGGGGTCGCACGGCTCGACGTTCGGCGGCAACCCGCTTGCATGCGCGGTATCGATCGCAAGCCTTGAGGTGATTGAAGAAGAAAAATTGGTGGAACGCTCGCTCCGGCTTGGGCAGGTGCTCATGGAAAAATTGCGTGAAATCAAGCACCCGTCGATTAAGGAAATCCGCGGCCGTGGCCTTTTCATCGGCGTGGAGCTCACAGAACCGGCGCGCACCTATTGCGAAGCATTGAAAGAGGAAGGGCTGCTTTGCAAAGAAACGCATGAAAACGTCATCCGCTTTGCCCCGCCGCTCGTCATAACGGAAGAAGAGCTGGAATGGGCAATTGAACGGATCCGGAAAGTTTTTGAGGAGAAAAAATGATCAGGAGCCTGCTCTGCCAAACGGCGGGGCGGCTTTTTTGATTGGAAAGAATATAAGAGGCGCCCGCACATGCGAACTGTTTTTTGATGGCCTGCCAAAAGTCACTATACATTGCCGGCAGGGCCACGCCATACATTCATTTGGGAAATCATATGCCGTTCGAGTGGGGTACTCGAAGGACATTTAACGGCTTTCCGAAAGAAGTCTCCCATCCTCAAGGAATGTGAAGGTGCGAATCGCACCAATGAGTAGGTGGGAGATGAATTTCGGTTGGCTTTAGCCAAAGTTATTTTTCCAATCCTTTTCTCAACAATTCTAAGATTGCGCCTGTTCTAGTTGGAATCCCATTTTCTTTTTGATATTGCTCCAATTTTTCTAATATCGTCTTAGGCATACGAATTTCTACACGTTCTTTCTCTTCTCTCATGATTATCACCTCATATTGATTGTACGGATTTTTTACGGTATAATCAATATATACGAAATTTTTACGTACAAAGTGAGGTGAATTGATATGGCATGAGATCAAAATTAAATTTCACTTATTGGTGTCCAAAATATTGACTTAAATCCACTGTCCGTCATTGTCCGGAAAGCGTACGGTGCCGGCTTATACGCAATGGCGGGCCCGGCGTTTGAACCGGACTGCTGCATTGCGCTTCCGTCTGCATCGATTGCGGTCATGGGCCCGGAAGCCGCGGTCAATGCCGTATACGCCAATAAAATCGCCGCACTCCCGGAAGAAGAACGGCCGGCATTTTTCGCGGAAAAACGGGCGGAGTACGTGAAAGACATTGACATTTACCGGCTTGCTTCCGAACTGGTTGTGGACGCCGTCGTACCGGGCAACGAACTGCGGGAAGAACTCGAACGTCGGCTTGAAATGTACAGCGGGAAGAAGGAAGACTTTTCAAAAACAAAGCACCCGGTATACCCGGTTTGACCCAAAAAGCAGCTGCAGGCACGCAGCTGCTTTTCGATGCGGCTCCGAAAATTGCAACGGAAAGAAACCAAATGGTGCGCTTTTCTTCCTTAAAACGGGGTATGAATTTATTATCAAATACGAGGAGGCGCAGCTATGGAATTCCGGAAAGCCCATCTTGATGATCTTCAACATTTAATAGAGCTTAGAAAGCAGCAGCAGGTTGCCCAGGGCATCGAACCAAAGATGGACATTGATGCCGATTTGGAAAAGTTTTTTCAAAAGAAATTAAAAGAAGGCTCCATGGTCCAATGGCTTGCGGAAGACGAAGGAGAAATCGTTGCTTGCGGGGCCGTCATTTTTTACGAATTCCCGCCGAGCTATGTGAATAAAAGCGGGAAGAAAGCCTACATTACAAATGTGTATACAAAAGAAGAATACCGCGGCCAGGGGATCGCGAAAGAATTGATGGGAAAACTGGTTGATGAGGTGAAAAAGGCCGGCATCTCCAACATCTGGCTTGGCGCTTCTGAAATGGGCAAGCCGTTGTATGAAAAATTCGGTTTCCAGGAAGTGGATGAATGGATGGAACTGCATTTATGATAAAAAAGAGAATGAGAAAAACCGGTAATCCGGTTCCAAAGTGTATATTTTGAACTTCCCCATCTGCCGGTCTATACTTAAAATGGTAAGGGAGGAATGTACGATGTATGAAATTGCCATTATTGGAGCTGGTCCGGCCGGGGCAAGTGCCGCCATTTTTACGGCCAAAGCCGGGAAAAGCACGGTGCTTTTTGATGGCGGCACGAGCGCTACCAAGCGGGCTTTGCTGAAAAATCACTACGGTGTAACAGAAATAACCGGACCAGACCTGGTCGAAACCGGTAAAAAACAGGCAGCGCAATTCGGTGCCAAACTGGTCGACAAAAAAGTTGAATCGATTGAAAAAACGGAAAATGGTTTTACCATTAAAACAGAACAAGGGTCGTACGAAAGCAAATACGTTATTCTTGCAACCGGCATGATTGCAAGCCTCGGGGAAGCCCTTGGCGTCAAAACCAAACCCGCAACAGAACCACGCGTAAAAACCGTTTTCGCAGTGGATGCGCAAGGAAAGACGAATGTCCCGAATGTGTGGGCATGCGGCACAGTTGCCGGTGTCTCCATGCACACGATTATCACAGCAGGCGACGGCGCAAAAGTTGCTGTCAATCTCATCAGTGAAATCGACGGCAAACGCTGGGTCGACCACGATGTTTTAGGAAAATAAGCCGTTGCAAACGAACCGGGCAAAACTCCGCCCGGTTTTCGTTTTCTTTATTTTTCAATGCGGGCTAGAACTGAAAAGAATTCGCCGCAGATAAAGCCTTCTGACATGCTTAATGTTTTTCAAAGTCAAACCACCCACTGCAAAGCCGGGCACTGGGGATGCAGCCGGTACACGCGAGATTCAGGCAATCATCAAACCTTTTTTGCGGAAAGCCGTCTTTCCCATCCATGGGAGGATTGTTAAAAATGGAATTTATGATTACAATAGATAAAAATATCCAAAAAATAAACCGAATTTTTAAAAAACGGGGAGTTGAGGTTCATGTATCGAATTTTTCAATATGGATTTGTGATGGCGTTTACAGGACTATGTATGATGTTTTTGGTTCATCTTGTTGATGGTTATTCAACTGTAGAGCTCGGAAACTCGCTGATTAGTCAAATATTATTGATTCCAAGATTTTTTTTGATTTTTGGTATATTATTATTGATTCTCTCTTTCATTATTTGGTTTAGAAATTGGGCGAAATCTAAGGCAAAAAAAATTTCATGAGTTTTAAAGTAGAGTAGGCTTAGTTGGGCCTGCTTTTTTTGCGGCGAGCATCTGTATTCTGAATAAGTGAGGATGTTATTGCGATAAACACGGCTCCCGAAACCAGGAAAACAATCGGGTCAAATTATAATTCCAAAAAACGGTATTAGCCAACAATAGGTATGTTATTTGTAAAATGATTTAGAAAGAATCTGCCAAAATATTCCACTATCTTTTCTATTAAATTTATAGTAAAATAAACTGTTAACGCATAGAAAGGAGGCAAACGTCATGGCAAAGAAATCGATGATTGTCAAACAAAAACGTGAGCCGAAATTTAAAGTTCAGGCTTACACACGCTGTGAGCGGTGCGGGCGTCCTCATTCGGTATACCGCAAATTCAAACTTTGCCGCATCTGTTTCCGGGAACTTGCGTATAAAGGCGAGATTCCGGGCGTAAAGAAATCCAGCTGGTAAGCCTTCCCCGCTCCCCTTTTTCGGGGCACGGGATACATATCCCCGTTCTTTCCGCATCTTTGTAAATTCTTTAATCCCTCTTCATCATAATTTAACAAATCGGTGGTACTCTAAAATCAGCGGGGATGGCAAGCGTGGCCATCATCGGTACACCGCGTAGGCGGAGCGGGTACCTTGATTTCCAGTACAGCCGGCATGTTTACTTGGAAATCCAAAAGCTTTCCCTTCTGATTTTTTTAAAAGGAATTTCGGCATGCATGCAGAAATTTTTCTTTTATAGAAAATGAAAAAAGGGGAGGACATAGGAAAATGTCGTCATAGGCAAAACCTTTTATGACGAGGTATGTGTCAAGCTTTTCTCGATTGTGAGATGTTGAAGGCAGCCTTCGAATGCGATTGAGAACTATTTTTATACATATGAGACAGTTGTCAAAACTGAATGGTTAGATTTTATGTCAACACTCCATTCCAATATGCTACTATTAAACCAAAGCATTTGGAACGGAGCAATGTCAATGGACACGAAACAAGACTTTTTTACCCGTAAAAAAGAGGAGTCCGGAATTGTGCTGAATGCAGTGCAGCAAGAGGCCGTAAAGCAAACGGAAGGTCCGCTTTTGCTTTTGGCTTCTCCCGGGTCCGGAAAAACGACGACAATTATCATGCGGATCGGTTATTTAATTGAAGAAAAAGGGGTGTCGCCTGCAAGGATCAAAGCCATTACGTTCAGCCGGGCCGCTGCCGCTGACATGAAAGACCGGTTCCGGAAGCTTTTCCCGAATCTTCTGCCCGTTGATTTTTCAACGATCCACAGCCTTGCTTTCGAACTTGTCCGCGTATTTTTCAGACGGAACAATGCTCCTTTCTTGCTGATTGAAGGCGAGGCAGGACCGTACCATAAGAAAAAAATCTTGCGGAATGTGTACAAGGCCATTCATGGAGAGAAGATCACGGAAGACCAGCTGGAGGAACTGCAGACGTATATCAGCTATATCAAAAACAAGATGATCCCGCCTGCAAAATGGGGGAAGGTGGCGACGAGTGTGCCGGAAGCTGCCCGGATTTTAAAGGAGTATGAGGCATTTAAAAAGCAGGGCACCAGACAGCTGCTTCTTGATTTTGATGATATGTTGACGCATGCGAATGAAATATTAAGGCGTGATCCTGATCTTCTCCGTATGTATCAGGGGCGTTATGACTATGTGCTGACGGATGAGAGCCAGGATACGTCCATGGTACAGCATGCCATTGTTGAAAAACTTGTGCGGCGGCACCGGAATTTGTGCGTCGTCGCCGATGATGACCAGTCGATATACAGCTGGCGGGGTGCGGAGCCGTCCTACCTGTTGAATTTTAAAAAGGTGTATCCGGATGCGAAAATTTTATTTATGGAACAAAATTACCGGTCATCTCAAGAGGTTGTCACGGCTGCCAACCTGTTTATCAAGCGCAACAAGCACCGCTATGATAAAAACATGTTCACGGAAAACCCGCCTGCCGGGCCGATCCGGTTTGTGCGCCTGCCGGATTATAAATACCAGGCAAAATATTTGGCCCAAAACATTGCCGCATCCGAAAATTTCTCGGAAATTGCCGTGCTGTACCGCAACAATATGTCTTCGATTGCCCTGATCAACGAATTTGACCGGGAAGGGATTCCGTTTTATATCAAAGATACCGACAACCGCTTTTTCTCCCACTGGGTCGTCCAGGATATTTTGAATGTGATGCGGCTCACGTTTACCGATAAACGGGCGGATATCCTCGCGCAGGTCCATTCGAAACTGGACGGTTATATTACGAAACAGCAGATGGAAGCGGTAAAGGGGATCCGTAATAACCAGTCTGTTTTTGACAATTTAATCCAATACGCGCATTTGAAGGACTACCAGGTCCAAAAAGTGCGTGAAGTAAAGGAGACGCTCCGGGAAATGCGGGGCATGCCGCCGCTGGATGCGATTCATGTTATTCGCGGCAGGCTCGGCTATGAAAAAGCGCTCGAAAACATGTGCAAAAGATTAGGATTTCGAAAGGATCCCCTGATTGGCATTTTAAACACACTCGAAGAAATCGCGGACACGCTTTCCACCATGGAGGAATTTGCCGCGCGCCTTCAGCATTTGGCGCAAATTTTAAAAACGGCGAAAGGGAACAAAGGCCGGCATGCTGTGACGCTTTCGACGTTTCACAGCTCTAAAGGCTTGGAGTTTGAAAAAGTATATATGATTGACTTGGTGAATGGGATCATTCCGGGTGACGATGAAAAAGAAGATGAGTTACTGATGGAAGAATCGGTCCGTCTTTTTTATGTGGCCATGACGCGCGCGAAAAAGTCGCTGGAAATGGTCAGCTATGAAAAACGGGACGGAACCCGGACAATGGACTCGCCGTTTGTTGCAGCGGTGAAGGAAATTGTCAACAATGTTGAAAGGCGGCAAAAACAGAGCCGGACATGGCAGTTGCCCGAATCGGCAAAAAGACGGTCTCCATACCGTATAACCCGAATGCAATGAAGGATGCCTCCGCTTTTGTGGCCGGCAAAAAAATCCGGCACCGTGTGTTTGGCCATGGTGAAATTGTAGAGATCAACGGCGACACCATGGCCATCCGGTTCGAAAAACGGACGGTGAAACTGTCTATCTCGACCTGCATCGAAATGGGGCTGCTTGAGGAAGCCGGTCGGTAATCGTGTGTGAAGAAGGAAAACTGAAGCGGATATAAAAAATGCCGGGAATCTCCCGGCATTTTTGCACCCCTGACCGCCGCAAAGGGCTCGCGGCTGTATGTAAGGCAAGGGATGCAGGCCATTTTGATGATTGCAGCAAATCCTGCATCCGGTTGGTGACACGGGACTCCGTGCAAATGGGAGCAGAGCATTCCCTGCTGTTTGGCATTACTGCTCGCGGATGCTGTTTTCCTGCATTTTTCTTTTTTTCCTCCAAATCAGCAGCTGTTCTGTTAAAATGCCGACCACAGAACCAAGAATTAAGCCGTTGTTTAAAAAAGTTGCCACCACCATTGGCAAATGTTCAGTTGCATGAGCCGGCAAAAACATCGCGCCGATTCCGACCAGGAAAGAGATGCCCGCTGTGGTGTGGGCAATCTCTTTGTCCGGGCTTTTTTCAAGATCGTTTAAGGCAAGGCCGACCAACTGTGTGAAGACTACAAAGGTAACGGCATAGCCGACCGGCGCGGGAATCGCGGACATGATATGCACGAGCGGCGGCAGCAGCGCAATAATGGAAACGAAACAAGCGCCGTACAAAAATGGTTTCAGCACTTTTATGCCGGTTTGTGCAACATAGCCTGCCGCTGCTGCAATCGGCACTGCGCCGACAGCGGAAAAGATGCCGGCAAGCAGCTGGTTGATGCCGGATATGAACAGACTGCTCCGCACCCGCTCTTGCCGGACTCCCGTCACATTTCCCATAACGCGCACAGACGTAATCATATTCGCAGTTAACAAAAGCCCGATGAATACACCGGTTGTGACGGCGCCGGAATCAAAACGCGGCCTTCCAAAATCAAATACGGCGGGAAGAGAGAACCAGCTTTTCCCAAATGTAATGGCCGGTGCTTCGCCGAAAAGCGCGAACAAAATCCAGCCGCAAATCAAGCCGAGCATGATCGAATATTGCTTGACCCACGGTTTCTTTACATGGCCAAAATAGAATGTAAGCAATACTGTGACAAGGCTCAAAACGGCAACAAGCGGCCGGACTTCCTGATGGGCCCCCGTAATGCCGAGCATCCCTTTCATAAAAGAGCCGCTCAACTGCAGCACGAGCAGCAGCAAATAAATAAATGTCACTACCGGCGTAAACAGTTTATTTAATTGGTCCACAAGGCCGGTAAAAGCGAGCAGAAAGAAAAAGATGCCGGTTACCATTAGCGCGCCTGCCAAATATTGCAGAGATTCAATGCTTGAAGTATACAAGCTGCCGACAAGCCCTGCATAAATGGCAAACACGCTCCACCACAGCCCGGCCGGCCCTTCATTGATGGGCATTCTGTGGCCGAAAATGCCTTGCAAAAGGCCGCCGATCCCGAGCACAAAAAGCGTCCGCTGCACAAACAGGGCAGTCTCGCCCGCACTGAAATGGAAAGCAGCCGCAATGGCAATCGGGGCCGCGATCGACCCGGCGATCATAAATGCCATCCATTGCAGCGACGAAATAAATGTTTTCATAGGCACACCGTTCTTTCCGTTCAAAAAATGGAAAATACCAGTAAATATAATTATAGCAAAACAGGTTTTGCATTTTAAACATAATACACTTTGCGGACGAGGGAGGGATAGTGGGCATGGCGGACAGCGGCATAAACTGGGGCGGCAAACCGGACGGGCGCGGGTAAGCCATGTTTTGGCCCACAAAAAAATCACAAAACGCGCCTCTGTGCATTTGCCGCTAAAAGAAGTTTGCGGCCTGCCTTCACTTAGGCGTGCGGTATTGAAAAATTGGTGATGGATCATTTTTGCCGGTGCCTGGTTAAGGAATGGCTGGTTTAGGTGGAAAAACGGGGCCGCTTTCCTTCACATAGAGGGCATCTGCATAAAGGAAGCAAAAATGGCGTTGTTCGTTCGCATAGAAACGCCTCAGCCCGTTTATTGCCAAAAACGGCTTTAAAAAAACAATTCGGGCAATGGATCCCTTGCCCGAACATGTTCCTTATTCTGCGACGCTTACGCTGGCGCTGGCAACTGCCCGCTTGTGTTTTCTGATTGTATAGAAAATGAGGATTGCCCATATTGCCGCAATGGCTGTATAGGTAACGCCGTACCAGCCGCTTCCGGCGCCGGCCATTTTTAATAAAGTTTGCACGTTGCTGAACACAATCATGCCGCTGACAATGACAGCCAGCAAATGAGCCGGCAAAATTTTAACCAGATAGGCTGCAATCGGTGCGGCGATCAGGCCGCCAAGCATGAGGGCGATCGTCCAGATCCAGTTAATCTGCATAGCGCCGAGGGATAAAAGGAAACCGATGCTTGACGCCAGGGATACGGCAAATTCACTTGTATCCACCGAGCCGATCACTTTCCGCGGTTCGATGTCATTTCTGGACAGCAAAGCCGGTGTGGCGATAGGGCCCCAGCCGCCGCCCCCCGTTGCATCAAAAAATCCTGCGACAAAGCCGAGCGGGATAAAAAATACGTTAGACCCGGTCTTTTTTTTGACTTTCAACGCCCCGCGCGCGTTGATCAGAAACCGGATAAGAATATAGAGGCCAAGGGCGATCAGAAAAATAGAAATGTACGGTTTTAATGTGCTTGCAGGAAGATGGCTGAGAACGGTTGCCCCGAGAAAGGCGCCGACAGCCCCGGGTACAACCAGTTTCCAAATGATCCCTTTATCGACATTCCCAAATTTCATATGTGAGACCCCGGAAGCCGCCGTTGTAAAAACCTCCGCCAAATGCACAGAAGCTGATGCGACAGCCGGCGCAATTCCGAAAGCCAAGAGGAGTGAGGTAGAAGTCACCCCGTAACCCATTCCGAGAGATCCATCCACCAATTGTGCGGCAAGGCCGACAAGTGCTAAGACAATTAATTTTTGCATGTTCATGTTCCCCGCTTTCTTCATCCATAAATTTGATTCATCCTGATGTAGAGGAATTATACGCATCAGGGCCTATCCTGGTTTAAACGGCCGGCCTTGCAGAAATTAAAAATCTTTCCGCCATTTTACGGAAAGACAGCGAGTAAAGGATAAGCGCTTATCTTTCAAAATGGTACCCATTTTGCTGGAATTGGCACCTTGCTGCTCGCTGCAGGTTGCCGGACTTCATTGGGCCAGATCCCTCCGCCGCTCTTGATAAGTAATTTGTTGTTTAAAATTTTATCAGAAAATAAATGGAAGTCAATATAATTATTGCAAGTTTTTTTATCGGATTTATACGAATGGGGGGATAAAGAAAAAAACCCCCATCAGATTACGCTCTGTCGGGAGTTTTTTCTTTACGCCGGATTGGTGTTAAAAAGCTTGTTTTAGGATGCGCGGGGGCATTATGGCTGCTTCCATTCAATAGTCCAACCGGGTTAGCGGGCCCGCCCATTCTGGCAGTTTGATACGCGCTATCCACCCGTGCCTGTCCCCTGCACGCCCAAGGGAACCGGTTTTATCAACACAAGCCTATTCCTTTGCTTTGATTTTCAGTGACAGGACGACCAGCACGATTAAAATAGCGAGGCAGACGCTTGTACCAATCGGGTTGCCGCCGCCCAGCAAAAAGGACAGGAAAATGCCTGCCAGTGTAAGCAGCGCAATCCAGACCATGAAAGGGTACCCTTTTACACGGAAGGAAGGCATTTTTGCATACGACTTTCGGAGCCGCAGTTCGGCTGCACAGATGGCGATCCAGACAAGGACGACGGTAAATCCCGGGATGGTCATCAAATAGCTGATGACCTCATCCGGCGTAAGATAGGCCAGAATCACGCCGGCTAAAATAAACAGTGAGGTCAGCAAAATACTGGTGAGCGGGACGCCTTTCCGGGAAATTTTTAAAAAGGCGCGCGGCGCTTCTCCGGATTGCGCCATGTTGAACAGTGTGCGCGAAGTGGCATAAATGCCGGAATTGGCGGCAGAAAGAACGGCCGTCAAGAGCACAAAATTCATCACATGGGCGGCAGCGGGGATCCCCGTGCGGCTGAATACCTGCACAAACGGGCTTTCCACGGAAGAAACCTGGTTCCACGGGACAATGCCGCAAATGATCAGGATTGGCAAAATATAAAAAAGCATGACGCGGACAACGGTCTGTTTAATGACACGCGGCAGCACTTTCTCGCTGTCTTTCGTTTCCGAAACGGTAACGCCAATCAGTTCCGCTCCGCCGTATGAAAACATCACGATCAGAAAAGCGCTGAACGTGCCGTGAAGCCCGTTCGGGAAAAACCCGCCGTGCGCTGTATAGTTGGACAGCGTGGAAGATGTCCCGGGGAATAAACCGAATAAAATCAGCGCGCCAAGCAGGATAAAAACGATCAATGTGATGATTTTAATGCCGGCAATCCAAAATTCAAATTCGCCGTAGTACTTCACTTCAATTAAATTGATGCCGACTATGAAAGCGGCGCAGAGCAAACTGAGCAGCCACAATGGCGCGTGGGGAACCCAGAATTGCAGGAAGCTCCCGGCTGCAAGCAGTTCCACGACTGTAACAATGACCCAGTTAATCCAGTACAGCCAGCCAATAATGAAAGAAACCCGGCTGCCGAACGCTTTGTGGATCAGATTTTGGACGTTGAGGCCGGGGTGGACGAGCGCCATTTCCCCCAGCGCTGACATGACAATGAATAAAAGCGCGCCGCCGATCAGGTAAGAAACGGCAACACTCGGGCCGGCAAGGCTGACGGTATCGGAGCTGCCTTTAAAAATGCCGGTTCCGATCATCCCGGCCAATGCGATGAACTGGACATGCCTTGGTGACAAGCCTTTTTGCAAATGATGTTGGTTTTTTTCCATTTCTATCAATCTCACTTTTCTTTTTTAGATAAACGCTTTTCAGTGCTAAAGCATTTATTCTATTTTAGCAGAAAAAAGGAAATATTGATATACAAAAAAATGGAATCGCCGGATGGCAGATGCATCCATATTTCACCAAAGTAAAATGTAAAAACAGCGGGACACCATTCATTGTAGTATCTCGCCGTTCTGTTTAATATGTGTCCCGGGATGGTTGCCGAAGCGCTGAATATCCATATTTGAACATGTCGTTCTATTTAACTTGTGCTCCGCGATGGGCCGAAAGAAGAGGAAAATGCGCGGACGGATCCCCTATTCAGCTTACTTTTTATCAAACCCTTGTCGTTCTACAAATTCCTTCATAAAAACGCGCGATGGTTCTTTGAAAAATTGTGCCATTTGGCCTGTCCAGGTATCGTTCCTTTTTCCGTTTGTGCGTTTTGTATAATATTGCGAAACCGTTTCATTGTATTCCTTCAGATCGCGCAAAAGACGTTCATCAGCCGGATATTCATCTTCGAAATAAACATGCTCAGCCGCCATGCGTGGTTTTTTCGCAGACGGATCGGCCGGATAGCCGATTGTCATTGCAAATAGCGGAAGGACATATTGCGGGATTTTCAAAAGTTCGGCCACTTCTGGCAGCCTGTTGCGCAAGCCACCGACATAACAAATGCCAAGCCCCATCGATTCCGCAGCGAGCGCGGCATTTTGCGCAGCCAGTGCCGTGTCGATGAGCGCGACCATAAATTTTTCCGTTGTCTCAAGTGTATCTTGCGCCTCTACGCCTTCCATTTGTGCCGCAAGTTCATGTTTATGGAGATCGGCACAGAAAATGAGCAGATGGCCGCATGTTCCGACATGTCGGTTCCCGGTCAGTTCTGCTAATCTTTGCTTCCGCCCGGGATCCTGAATGCCAAGAATCGTATAGGCCTGGACGAAATGAGAAGTGGCGGCTGCCTGCGCGGATTCCACAATCAGGCGGATTTGTTCATCGGATAGCGGCCGGTCTTCATAATGGCGGATCGACCGGTGATTGAGAATCGTTTCAATGATGGTATTCATTCCTTTACACTCCTGTCTTTGGTGAGTCCACTGTATGTTCAAATATAGCACAGAAAAAAACGGCCGGCATGAAAGGTGCTTGTTGTCCAGCATGGCCACGATGATCTGCCAAAAAATATTTTGATTAAGGCTAAATTAACCTATTTTCGCTTCGGTATACCCAAATTGAACTTCGAGTATGTTCATGCGAGGGGCGGAAGAACATTTTACCCTTCTCCATTATTTATATATCCGCCTTTATGATGCCGGGAGCAGAAGCTAGTGAAGGCGTTCGATTTCATTTTGCACAAACGTAACTCTCTCATGCTGCTATATCGCGCCGGCCGATCCTTCCGAAGTTCCGGAATTTCCGTCCGATGAAAAGAAAAACACTGCAACCCTGATCCGGAGGGCTGCAGTGTTTTTTGCTATTCGAAATTAAGCTGATAGTCTTCTGATTTGATCATCTTTAATTTTTTTGAAAAAACATAAATGAATCCGACATTTAAGATAAACGGCAGCACAAAGAAAGTGCTCAGCATAATGGCAATATTTTTCGCAGTCCAGCCGCCTTCAGCAAGATGCATGAAATTGAGCGGGCCGACTAAGCCCGACAACCCGAATCCTGCACTGTAAGGCGTGCCCTGAATATGAAAGACGCCGGCAAGCGCACCGAGAACGGCAGCAGTGATGAGCATCGGGAAAGCAATTTTCGGTTTCATAAAGAAGTTTCGCATCTGAATTTTCGGCGAGCCAAGTACATGGGCAAGGGCGGTACCGAGCGAGTTGGCTTTATAGCTGGCGATGGCAAGCCCGACCCCGGCGGCACAAATGCCAAGATTTGCCGCCCCTGAACTGACACCTGAAAGCATAATAACGGTTGCTACGCCGACTGTTGAAATCGGCGATAAAATAATCAGGCAAAAAATGACGGCAATAATGGCGCCCATTACGACAGGCTGCATGCTTGTCACATGTGCCACCCCGACGCCGACCAGCCCGGTAGCCGCTTTAATAAATGGCAAAATTGCAAGTCCGATCATGCCCGGTATTAAAATACTCAATGTCGGGACCAGGAGGATGGAATAAGCCTTTAACCTTGTTCCGACCCACTTGACGAATAAAACCGCCAATGCCGCTGTAATCCCTGTATTGATGACAATCCCGATCCCGTTTAAAGCAAATGCGCCGGCAGCCGTTTTCTGGATCGCGCCGCTCCCAACCATTGCGGCAATGCCGACACTTGCAATTTGGATCGGTGTCAATTGAAAGGTAATGCCGACCATAACGCCAATCAATACAGGGAGCATGCTCATGATGATAACGGTTGCATCCACAACATGCTGCAAATAAGGCGCATGCGGGATAATCAGTTTCAATATCTCCCCGAGTAAGGCGTTTGGGATCAGAGAAACGACAATGCCTATGCTCATTCCGTTTAACAGTTTGCTAAAGAAATCTTTCATTATTGGAAGCCCCCATTTTGTTTTGACCTCGCTGCTGACGCTGCCGGATAAGCGCCGATGCTTGTCTGTTTGCGTATGATTATATAAAACATTCAGATTATAGTCAACAAAAATTTTTAATACTTTACCGCGTGTGTGCACATATGCATAAAAGTACTAAAAAGCATATAAAATGAACTTAAGTTTTTCGTGCCAAAATCAATTACGATCAGGATAGACATTGCTTTTGGCAACACATAAAGAAGTAATAATGTTTAGTTCAGCTTATATATAGGGCTTGCTAAATAAGCAAAATTCCTAGATTTGGTAGGAATGCTGACAGCTTTGGCAAAAATTTAATACAAAGGGTTTTATAAAAAATCCAGGGAAAAGCTTGCACTTGAAAGCTGATTCAATGAATAGAGAAGACAGAATCGCATTTTCGAAGATGGCTTCTTCTATATTTTTAGACAGAGCTTGCTGACAAACTCAGAATCGGAATCGGGGGTTCAGCAAGCCCTAACATGACGCCCTCTATGTGAAGGAAGGCCTTCATTTTTTCGCGCTTCCTTAACGTAGACGGGCTCTATGTAAAGAAAGGGCTTCGTTTTTGCATGCTTCCTTAACATAGAAGGGCTCTATGTGAAGGAAGGCCGTCATTTTTGCACGCTTCCTTAACGTAGACGGGCTCTATGTGAAGAAAGGCCTTCGTTTTTCCGCGCTTCCTTAACGTAGACGAACTTTATGTGAAGGAAGGCCGTCATTTTTGCATGCTTCCTTAACATAGAAGGGCTCTATGTAAAGAAAGGGCTTCGTTTTTGCACGCTTTCTTAACGTAGATGCCCTCTATGTGAAGGAAGGCCGTCATTTTTCCGCGCTTCCTTAACATGGGGGCTTGCTAAATAAGCAAAATTCCTAAATTTGGCAAGGATGCTGACAGCTTTGGCAAAAATTTAATACAAGGGTTTTATAAAAAATCCAGGGAAAAGCTGAATCAACGTATAGAAAAGACAGAATCACGCATTTTCAAAAATGGCTTCTTCTAGAGCTTACTGACAAATTGGGTACAAACTCAGCATTGGATTCGTTCAACAAGCCCTATATAAAAAAGTGATCGAAAACAATCTCAGATATGATTGAAACAATTGACATCCGTGATTGCTGGCATGGCATGAAAAATGATTTTTTTTCACGATGGAAGCGGTATAATAAAAGTGGTGTTTTAGAATGTGTTGTGCCGGGCAAAAAAAGAACATAAGGATGCGGAGGGATACGCCATGAAGAAAATTATAAACGACCCTGGAAAAGTTGTCGATGAGATGCTGGATGGATTTGTGTACGCCCATGAAGGAACAGTAGAACGATTGGAAGGGACAGGCGTCATTTATCGTACTTTCCGGGATGAAGGAAAAGTAGCGCTCATTAGCGGCGGCGGCAGCGGGCATGAACCGAGCCACGCCGGTTTTGTCGGGGAAGGGATGCTGTCTGCGGCGGTTTGCGGTGAAGTGTTTACCTCGCCGACGCCGGACCAGATTTTTGAAGCGATTAAAAAAGCCGACCAGGGAGCCGGTGTGTTCATGATTGTGAAAAATTATACAGGGGATGTCATGAATTTTGACATGGCCCAGGAATTAGCTGAAATGGAAGATATTCAGGTGGAGAAGATCGTGGTTGACGATGACATCGCGGTAGAAGACAGCACCTATACAGCAGGAAAGCGCGGCGTTGCCGGTACCGTTCTTGTCCATAAAATTCTGGGCGCGGCAGCAGCAGAGGGGCAGACGCTTCAGGAAATCAAGGCGTTGGCTGAACGGCTTGTGCCCAATGTGAAGACAATCGGTGTCGCTATTTCGCCGGCAACAGTTCCGGAAGTCGGAAAGCCGGGCTTTGTCCTTCAAGAAGATGAAATGGAGTACGGTGTCGGCATTCACGGGGAACCGGGTTACCGGCGGGAAAAAATCAAGTCGTCAAAAGCGATCGCGGAAGAACTCGTTGCCCGGCTGAAAACTGCGTTCAACTGGAAAGAAGGGGACCGGTTTGCGCTCCTTGTCAACGGGCTCGGGGCTACGCCGCTTATGGAGCAGTATATTTTTACCAAGGATGTGCATGCCCTGCTTGACCGGGAAGGCCTTGCCGTTCCGTTTAGAAAAGTGGGCAATTTGATGACGTCCATTGATATGGCCGGCCTTTCCCTCACGCTTGTAAAACTGGAAGATGAGGCGTGGCTTAAATTTTTAAAACGGCCGGTATCCGTTCCGGCATGGGTGTAAAGGAGGCGGAAATATGTTAACAGCAGAAACAGCAACAGACTGGCTGCATCGTTTTGCAGAAAAAATCAATGAAAACAAAGCCTATTTGAGCGAACTGGACAGTGCGGTCGGAGATGGCGACCACGGTTCGAACATGGCACGCGGGGTGGCGGCTATGGAAGAAAAACTGGCAGCCGGCGGTTTTGCCACGGTCCAGGACGTCCTGAAAACAGCGGCGATGGCGTTGCTTGGAAAAGTCGGGGGTGCCTCGGGGCCGCTGTATGGATCAGCGCTGATTGCGATGGCAAAACAGGCAGGGGAAAATGAACAAGATGTTGCGGCGATGGTAAAAGCCGGGCTTGAAGGCATCCAAAAACGCGGCAAAGCGGAAAAAGGCGAGAAAACGATGGTTGATGTCTGGATACCAGCCTGTGAAGCACTCGCGTCCGGATCGCTGACAAAAGAGGCCATTCAATCTGCCGTAGAGGCGACAAAAGAGATGAAAGCGACAAAAGGGCGCGCATCTTATCTTGGCGAGCGTTCCATTGGCCATCTTGACCCTGGGGCGGTTTCAAGCGGCTATTTGTTTGAAGCTTTGTTGGAAGGCGGGATTCTGGATGAGTAAAAAACCAGTAGGCATTGTCATTGTTTCCCATATTCCTGAAATCGCGGCCGGCCTTGCCACATTGTTAAAGGAAGCGGCCAAAGACGTTTCCATTACGTATGCGGGTGGCACCGATGACGGCGGGGTTGGCACCAGTTTTGACAAAATGAATGCCGCCATAGCCGAAAATGAAGCGGATGATCTGTTTGCTTTTTATGACCTTGGCAGCGCCAAAATGAATTTGGAAATGGCAATGGAGATGTCGGATAAGTACATCCGCCTAATGGACACCGCCTTTGTCGAAAGTGCTTATACGGCTGCCGCGCTGATCCAGGCAGATGCAGAACTGGAAGAGATTTTAAAACAGCTGGAACCGTTAAAGGTAAAATAAAAAATAGCCCGGGCCAGTATGAACGGTCCGGGTATTACTTTTTTGTGGAAAAACATAGGATTAAGGGCCTCGCCAAAATGAAACGTGTGGCATCCTTCATCAGGTTTTCACGCAAAACGCACGGGCGCCCTGCATGGCCATTTTAAAGCCTTTTTTGCCCGCCCGCGCTGTATGGCGTTCGAAAGTCCCTTAGGAAAAACGGGGCCGGTGCTGTATGCATGTTAGAGATTCACTCAATCGGTTCTCCTTTTTATTATATTCGAGAGGACGCCGGTGCTGTATGCATGTTAGAGATTCACGAAAAATGAGAAGGAATTTTAAGATTAACTTTTTTATGATACCAGTCAAAGCATTAATTTTTTATTACAAGAAGACCCGAACATTCTCGGGGCTTTTTATTTTCAGAGTTCATGTAAGCTTAAAAAGATTAGCAATGCACATTACTTTACACTCATAAATGAATAAGAATAAAATAGTTTTGCACCAAGCATTTTCTATTCTATTCAGAAGGAGGAAAATGAAGTGGAATATACGAAAATAAAAAATACCGATATTCAAGAAGCATCAAGGGTTGCCCTCGGAACATGGGCCATTGGCGGCTGGATGTGGGGTGGAACCGATGAAAGGGAATCCATCAAAACGATTCAAGCTGCGATCGATTTAGGGATTAACGTGATTGATACGGCTCCCGCATACGGTTTTGGCCGGTCTGAAGAAATAGTCGGCAAAGCCCTTGCTGAAGTCGGACAACGTGACAAAGTGGTGATTTCGACAAAAGTTGCATTGGAATGGAAAAATGGTGAAGTTTTCAGAAATGGATCAAAAGAACGGATTTTAGCAGAAATTGATGATTCATTAAAAAGGCTTCAAACCGATTACATAGATATTTATCAGGTGCATTGGCCGGATCCGAAAGTACCGATTGAAGAAACCGCAGAGGCCATGAAGACACTTTATGATTCCGGGAAGATTCGCGCCATAGGCGTCAGCAACTTTTCTCCGGAACAAATGGAGGCATTCCGTACTGTGGCACCTCTGCACACGGTACAGCCCCCTTATAATTTGTTTGAACGAAACATTGAAAAAGATGTTTTGCCATATGCTGTGGATAAAGGCATGACTTCTTTATTTTATGGAAGCCTGTGCCGGGGACTTTTGAGCGGTAAGATGACACCGGACAGAAAATTCGAAGGCGATGATTTGCGCAAAACAGATCCAAAATTTCAACCGGACCGCCTGCCACAATATTTATCGGCCGTTAACGAATTAAATCAATGGGTCCAAGAAGCTTACGGCAAACAAGTTATTCATTTAGCTGTTCGCTGGCTTCTTGATCAACCGGGTTCAAGCATCGCTTTATGGGGTGCGCGCCGCCCCGATCAATTAAACCCTGTCAAGGAAGTTTTCAGTTGGAAACTAACACAAGAAGACTTGAAAATAATCGATGATATCATAAATAAAAATGTAAAAGACCCCGTTGGCCCTGAATTCATGGCCCCGCCGGAGGATTAATAAGAGGAGGCTGGGACAGAAGTATTTTACTCATAGAAAAATCCGAACTCATTCAGACATTCTATCTGAATGATTCGGATTTTTATTTATTCATAAGAAAGCAACGAAGCGCTCCGTCAAAATACTTCGCTTTCCACGGGCACGGCCTTTAATATCATAATAAAGATATTTCTTCCTTTACGTTTGCGGCAGCGGCAATGGACTGTTTTAAAATATCCAGGCCTTCCTGCAGCTGGTCGTCTGTAATGACAATGGGCATCAGAATGCGGATGACATTGCCGAAAATCCCGGCATCCAAAAGAAGCAGCCCCCGCTTGTTGGCTTCTTTCACAATCCGCTTTGTCAATGCTTTATCCGGTTCTTTTGTCGTTTTGTCTTTTACGACTTCAAATGCACACATGGCGCCAAGTCCGCGCACATCCCCGATAAAGGTAAACTCCTTCTGCCAGCTGCGGAACGTATCAAGCACATGTCTCCCGATTTTTTCCGCCCGTTCGTTTAATTTTTCAGATTCAATGATGTCCAGTACGGCAAGGGCGGCTGCGCATCCAAGCGGGCTTCCGGCATAAGTCCCGCCAAGTTCACCCGGATTTGCCGCATCCATTATGTCGCTCCGCCCAATTACCCCGCTTAACGGGACGCCTGCTGCGAGGGATTTCGAGATGGTAATCAAATCCGGCACAACATCGAAATGCTCAATGGCAAAATAGCGCCCGGTCCGGCTGAATCCTGCCTGAATTTCGTCCGATACGAACAAAATGCCATTTTCCCGGCAGAAGTCATAAACCGCTTTTACAAATTTCTTGCCTGGCACAATGAACCCGCCTTCTCCCTGTACTGGTTCCATGACCACAGCAGCAACCGTTTCAGCGGCAACATCGTTTTGAAAGAAATTCCGGAACTCTTGGATCATATAGTCTTCATATTCTTCATCGGTCAAATTGCCGGGTTTCCGGTAAGCATAAGGGTAAGGTGCCTTATAAACTTCAGAAGCGAACGGGCCGAATTCGTATTTATACGGTTTTACTTTGCTTGTCATTGACATCGTCATTAACGTTCTGCCGTGAAAGCCGCGGGTAAAGCTGATAATGGCCGGCCGCTTCGTATATTTGCGGGCAATTTTAACGGCATTTTCGACGGCTTCTGCCCCGCTGTTTAAAAGGATGACCTTTTTCTCCGCATTCCCCGGAGCGAGCGCTGCCAATTTTTCAGCCAGTTCAATATAAGGTTCATACATCATGACGTTAAAGCCGGTATGGATAAAACGTTCAAGCTGCTCTTTGACAGCTGCGACAACTTTCGGGTGGTTATGCCCGACATTCAGCGTGCCGATTGCGCCGGCAAAATCAATATACGTATTGCCGTCCACATCTGTAACAAGCGCGCCTTTTGCTTCTTTTGCAAAAGCCGGAATGCCGTTGCTGACACCGCGGGGAACAGCTTTTTCCCTTCTTTCCAGCAGTTCTTTCGAAAGCGGCCCCGGTAGAGAAGAGTATACATTTGCATTTGTCATTTTAACGCTTCCTTTTTATTGTTTGATTATATTTATGTAACCGATTCCTGTCATCATAGTGCCTTTTATAAGATTATGATATTATAAATATTGCAAAAATACAAATACATTTTAGGGGGATTTTACGCCTTTTTGATTCATCTTTTGGATAGCGGGTAAACGGCGGATGAAACCGCTATGACCACACCTGATATGAACCACCCGGGCAATGCGATTCTTTGACAAAACCCCCATCCTGCCTTTAAGATGGGGATAACGGATTTGCATTGCAAATTTGAAGGAGAGACAAAAATGGAAGTTGCCTTCCCGATAGATTTTGAGCAGATGAAAGAAGTCAAAACAGAGTTGACGCGGTTTATGATGTCGTATAAATTCGCGCTCCATGAAGTGATGACAAAAATTGATATTTTAAAAGAAGAATTTCAGTACGTCCATGACTACAATCCGATTGAACATGTAAAATCACGCTTAAAGTCACCGGAAAGCATGCTGAATAAAGCGTACCGGAAAGGCTGTGGATTATCGCTTGATTCGATCCGTGAAAACATCCGCGATATTGCCGGCATCCGGATTACGTGTTCGTTTATTTCAGACATATATGAGATCAGCAAAATGATCCAGCAACAAAAAGATGTAAAGTTAATTGAGTGCAAGGATTATATTCAAAATCCGAAACCGAACGGCTACCAGAGCCTCCATATGATCATCAAAATTCCGATTTTCATGTCGGACAGGTCGGAAGAAGTGTATGTTGAGATTCAGATCCGGACAATCGCCATGGACTTTTGGGCAAGCCTGGAGCATAAAATATACTATAAATACGATGAGGATGTGCCGCAACATTTGAAGGAAGAACTGAAAGAAGCAGCAATGCAGGCAGCACAGCTCGATGTAAAAATGGAGAACATCCAAAAAGAAATGAAGGAAGTCAAAAAGCGGAACAGTGAAAACAGCGTGCACCAACTGATTATAGACGCTGAAAAGCTTCGAATCCCTGAAGATTTTTTAAAAGCAGCCTTAAATGAAACGGATGGGAAGGGATCCATTTGATCATTAATTTGAACGAAATGCCGGGGTTTGTCCGGTTTGAAATGGAGAAATTAGGGGAAATGATCGCCCCGAAACTGAAAAAAGCCAACCAGTATGCATTTTGGTCCAAACCGCTGATCTTTGTGGCAGCGCTCAATTTGTTTTTGTTGCTTCTCGTGATGCCGGCGGAGGACCGCTCGATTCCGCTCCTCCTTTTCTGTGCGGTTGCTGGGGCGTTCGGCATGGCGCTGTCGCAGGAAGCGCGGGTTTTGAGAAAAGAAATTACGAAGCTCAGTTTTTCCTATATGAAAAAACGGATTGAAAAAAGTAGCATTGTCCCGGACCCGGTGAAAAAACGCTATGCGGCACTGATTGAAAAAGAACCGACGAATATTTTTCTCCACTTTATCCACTTTTTGGAAGAAGAGCAAAACAGAAAAAAAGAGATTTGGTAAAATCCGCACGGCCGTTTGATGGCGTGCGGTTTTTTTTGAATTTTTATGGACAGATGGGAAAATCCAACATTTACGCGGCAGTATTACGCTCGTTTGACTGGATGCGCACATTTTTTGCCCGATCGCCGGGAAGACGGACGGCAATAGGCCGGGCATTTCTTTGCGTTTTTTTCCCGTTTCCCGCTAACGCATGCATGCGGATTGTTGGCAGCGGATCGCCGGGAAACGGGCGAAACCAAAATACGCCGCATGCCGCTTTTGCCGCTTTCGCAGGTAACAATACAGCGGGCTGCCTTTTTCATCAATAAACGCTTTCAAAAAATAAGTTTTGAAAGCGTTTAAAAAGGCTACTCTCTTTCCGGTTCATGCCCGATTGTGATTAAGCGCGTGTCCACGTTGATGTCCAAGTTCACATCGTATCCGCAGTTTGACACCTTGACGGATGCATCATTAACAGAGAAAGCAACCACCGTATCCAGTTCGCCATCCAGCACGGCAAAGGCATATTGGTCTTCCTGGTTTGTGTACAAGTGGTATGATTCGTGAATGACAACGGTCCAACGGTATGGCAGGAATAATGTTTTTGTGCCCATGTCTGTCTCTCCCTGAAAAAATGTAGTTTACTGAACTATATTCGTTCCTTGCCGCTGGAATTCCTGCTTTCGCTTCGGCCCATTTTGCAACATCTGCCTGTGGAAATCAGCGGCAAATTCGATTACAATAGGAATTATGCGAAAAACGCCAGAAAAGAGGGGTAGAATGGAAAAGAAATCCATCTTTGGATTGACGATAGATCAACTGGCCGGCTGGATGCTGGAACACGGGCAGAAAAAATTCCGCGCACAGCAAGTGTGGGAATGGTTGTACCAAAAAAGGGTGAAAAGCTTTGCAGAGATGACGAATGTCAATAAAGACTGCCTTGCGTTGCTTGAGGAACATTTCCATATTCACACGTTAAAACAAGTGGTGAAACAGGAATCAAAGGACGGCACGGTAAAATTTTTGTTCCAGCTTAAGGACGGCAATTTAATTGAAACGGTTTTGATGCGCCAACATTATGGTTTGTCGGTTTGCGTGACGACCCAGGTCGGCTGCAATATCGGCTGCTCGTTCTGCGCAAGCGGCCTGCTCCGCAAAAACCGCGACCTGGACAGCGGGGAAATTGTAGAACAGATTATGTATGTCCAGAAACATTTTGATGAAGCCGGAAAGGGCGAGCGGGTCAGCCATGTGGTCGTCATGGGGATTGGCGAACCGTTCGATAACTTTGAGAATGTGGTGAACTTCCTTAAAATTATCAATGCGCCAAAGGGACTGGCGATCGGCGCGCGCCATATCACCGTTTCCACAAGCGGCCTTGCACCGAAAATTTATGCGTTCGCTGATCTTGACCTACAGGTGAATTTGGCCATTTCCCTGCATGCGCCGAATAATGAACTGCGGTCGCGCATCATGAAAATTAACCGCGCGTACCCACTTGAAAAACTGATGCCTGCCATCGATTATTATTTAGAAAAAACAAATCGCAGAATCACGTTCGAATATATTTTGCTGAAAGATGTCAACGACCATAAGGAAGAAGCGCTGCAGCTTGCAAAACTGCTGCAGGACAAGCGTCATCTTGCCTATGTCAATCTCATTCCGTACAACCCTGTTAATGAGCACGGTTATCAAAGAAGCGAAAAAGAATCGATTATGACATTTTACGATACGCTCAAAAAAAATGGCATCAACTGCGTTGTGCGCCAGGAACACGGCACAGACATCGATGCTGCATGCGGCCAGCTCCGCAGTAAACAGATCAAAAAAGCAAACAAAACGGCGTAACAGCGAGCTCGCCCGTATTTTGGATTTTATCCAAAGCGGAGCGGGTTTTTTTACGTTTAAAAAAACGAACAAACAGGGTAGGTATAGGGTACAGCAATTATATGCTGAAAAAGTATTTTAACAATATATGAAGATCACAAGATAGGAAAGGAATGAGCGTAATGAGAGGAAAAGATGATGGAGACGAGGGCAGGCGTGTTTCAGTCCGTACCGAAGAAGCGGGAACAAGAAAAAAATCATTTTCCAAAAAAACTTTTCTACGTCTGATTACAATTATCTCTACGTTTGGCGGTTTACTATACGGCTATGATACTGGCGTTGTCAACGGGGCACTGCCATTCATGTCAAGGGCCGATCAACTTGATTTAACGCCGTTTACACAAGGGCTTGTCACAAGTACTTTGCTTTTAGGGGCAGCATTCGGCGCCGTGTTCGGCGGAAGACTTTCTGACCGGAAAGGGCGCCGGAAAACGATCTTAAGCGTCGCTTTTATTTTCGTCATCGCCACGCTTGGCTGTTCGATGGCGCCGAATGTGGCCACTATGGTTACTTTCCGGATGATTTTGGGCCTTGCCGTTGGCGCGACATCCGTCACAGTCCCGGCCTTTTTGGCAGAATTGTCACCTGCTGAACACCGCGGACGGATCGTTACACAAAATCAACTGATGATTGTCACCGGACAATTATTTGCTTATATTTTTAATGCAATACTGGCCAACACGTTCGGGGAAGCCGGAAACATTTGGAGATACATGTTGGCAATCGCAACATTGCCGGCTGTCGTTTTATGGCTCGGCATGCTAATTGTGCCGGAAAGCCCACGCTGGCTCGCGGCAAAAGGCAAATTTGCGATCGCGCTTGATGTTTTGCGGAAAATACGCAAGGAAAAACGGGCGCAAATGGAGTTGAATGAGATCCGCCAAACGGTCGAAGAAGATGCCAAAATGAAAAAGGCAACTTTGAAAGATTTAAAACTTCCATTTGTCCGCCGCATCATTTTGATCGGTGTCGGCATCGCAATGATCCAGCAGCTGACTGGCGTGAACTCCATTATGTATTACGGGACGGAAATTTTAAAGAAATCCGGGTTTTCGACAGGCGCAGCCCTGATTGGAAATATTGCCAACGGTTTGATTTCCGTTCTTGCAACTTTTGCAGGTATTGCACTTTTGGACAGAGTCGGCAGAAGAAAAATGCTGATCACAGGGCTTGCAGGGACAAGCACCGCGTTGCTTTTGATCGGAATTTTTTCCATCACGTTAAAAAACAGTCCGGCCCTGCCGTTTATCATTTTAAGCCTGACCGTCCTGTTTCTCGCTTCCCAGCAAGGCGGCGTGTCTCCGGTAACATGGCTCATGCAGTCGGAAATTTACCCGATCCATTTAAGAGGACTTGCGATGGGGATTTCGATTTTCTGTCTATTTATGACGAATTTCCTTGTCGGTCTGTTGTTTCCGGTTTTGTTAAACGCAATCGGCCTGTCGGCAACATTCTTCATTTTTACCGGGCTTGGCATCTTCTCCATCCTGTTTGTAAAAAAATTCGTCCCGGAAACGAAGGGGCGGTCGCTTGAAGAAATTGAGCAAAGCTTCCATGCGCGGAAGGAGCGTTACTTTGCGCGCAGAAAAAAATCAACATTCAACCGGAACAACCAGCCGCAGCACTTGCATCACAGCGGCATGGATCGGTAAAAATTTTTCGAAAAGGGTCCGGCGCGGGCCCTTTTCGTTTGTCCATACATATAATAGAATAAGAAGTTTTTCCAAAAAGATGTGAAGTTTCCTGACGCCAAACAAGACAGTGTTTCAAAATAGGTGTATAATAGAAGTGGAAAATACAGATTTTACTGACTAAAGGAGGTGTTGTGAGATGTTCAACTGGCTGAAAAGAAAAAATTCAAAAGTGGTTACACTTGTTTCCCCGATAGCCGGCAATATGATTCCGTGCAAAGATACGGGCAAGCCGGGTAAAGGCATTGCCATCCAACCGCTTGAAGGAAGGGTGCATTCGCCCGCAGCAGGAAGAATTACGCACATTTCTCCGGAAAACAACGCCATCAGTATATTGACAGACCAGGGGCTTGAAATTACAATCCGCCTCAATACAGAAGAAGCCGCTATGGAAAGCGAAGAATTTGTGATCATGGTCAAAGAAGGCGATCACATTACCGCCGGAACTCCGCTCATGGAATTTTCCTTTCAATTGACAGATGCCAAAACAGAAAATCTTTACTCCTCTGTCTCCGTTGCCAATATGGATCAAGTCGAAAGCATGGAAGTCCCGCCGGCCCAGACAATCGGCCTCGATGACTGGGTAATGCGGGTAAAAATGAAATCAGGGAACCGGGAATAATCTTTTTTAAAGAAGGTGGCTCCCATTTTTTACTTTTTGTTAAAAGGGACATAGAAATGCCGTAAAGGCTTTTGTTCTTTACGGCATTTTTGTGTGCATTGTAGAAAAATCGTTAAAATTGCTTTTCTGTGGCTGTGGTATGGTGAAAACAGGAGGTCGATCGCCATGCCAAAAAGGGAATTAAACAACGGGCCGGTCATCCAAAAAGAAAAGGAAACCGTGTCACAAATGATTGCCATTTACTGCCGGAAAAAACACCACCGCAAGACGCTTTGCGAAGAATGCCTCGATTTACAAAACTATTGCTTAAAAAGGCTTTCCTATTGCCGGTTTGGCGAGGAAAAAAGCGCGTGTTCCAACTGCAAGGTCCATTGCTACCGGAAAGATTACCGTGAAAAAATCAGGGCGGTCATGCGTTTTTCCGGCCCGTGGATGCTTTTGTACCATCCCGTTTTTTCCATCCGGCATTTATTAAAAAAATAAGTTTGGGCGATGCATGATTTGTAAATGATTTTACATAAATGGATTTTACCGGCTGAGTGTATTATGATAAAACCATATGAAATTTTTTCATCACCAAGGAGCAGAAAAATATGTATAAATTGATTGCCATTGATATGGACGGAACGCTTTTAAACGACCAGCATGAAGTCACTCCGGAAGTCCGGGAAGCTTTACATAAAGCGAAAAAGAAAGGCGTCAAAATCGTGCTGTGCACGGGGCGGCCGATCGGGGGCGTCCGCCGCTTTCTTGAAGATTTATTGCTGAATGAAGAAGATGATTATGTCATTGCCTATAACGGCGCGCTCGTGCAAAATACGCATACGAACGGGGTTGTCGCGGAACGGTCGATTGGTTACGGCGATTTGGTGCGGCTGTACGGGCTCAGCCTCGAACTGAAAACGCCGATGCATTTTTTTGACCCGGAACATTTGTATACGCCGAACCGGGATCTCAGTCCTTATACGGTTGTGGAATCTTATTTGACGCAGATGCCGGTGCATTACCGGACGTTGGAAGAGCTGCCGCGGGATATGGTGATTCCGAAAGTGATGTTTATTGACGAGCCGGAGAAGCTGAGCCGGACGATTGAAGCGATTCCGGACTGGGTGCAGGAGAAGTACACGATGGTCAGAAGCATGCCGTTTTATTATGAAATTTTGCATAAAGATGCGAGCAAAGGCAATGCTGTGAAACTCCTTGCCAGCCATCTCGGCATCCGCCGCGAGGAAGTGGTTTGTATCGGCGATAATGAAAATGACCTGACCATGATTGAATACGCCGGCTGCGGGGTGGCGATGGGCAATGCCGTCCCGAAAGTAAAGGCGATTGCCGATTTCGAAACGCGCACGAACAACGAACACGGCGTCGCCTATGCAATTGAGAAACTGGTGTTGTCGTAAAAAGAAGGGTGCCCGCCGGCAGAAGGCAGGCACCCTTCTTTAAAATGGATTCGGGCCGGGCTCTTCCAGTGCCTCAGCGAGTTCGCCGCAATCCGGGCAACAAATATAGGTATCATACAAATGATACCCGACATAGCCGTGCGTCAACTCCTGCATATCCCAAATCGTTTCCCATTCCATATCAAAAGTCTTGTTGCAACGTTTACAGTAAAACATCACGCTTCCAAAATCTTCCTGTCCCTTTTCCTGCTTCTTTTTCTTCAATTGGATTAGCCCCATTCTAAAATAGTTTTAACGGTTCGGCTTTTGGCTTTTCGTGATGCATCTTACAGGCAGGCTGTCTTTTTTAAAACAGTTTGGGCCGCCCTGAACGGATTCTGCCAAATAAGACAAATTTGCAAACTATGATCTGCATCACGCCATTTTTACGCCATCTTGTTTAAAATAAAGGAAATGGCAAAGAAAGAGGGAATTAACATGGAAATGCCACATTGTGCCATGATTAGCGGCGGGGCTGATGTTGCATTGTGCGCAGGCCTCAACCAGTTGAAAAATGAGCATGGGCACTTGAATGAATTAAAACGCGCATTGTATGAAACGGCAGAGCAGATGATAAACGGTGAACTCGAAAATAAACGAGAAGCCCTTGGCGCGCTGCGGAAAGGGACTGAATCCTTTTCCGCACAGCTGAAACACCATGCCGAACGGGAAGAAAATGTGCTGTTTACCATGATGGCCCGCTACATTGGACGCGAAAACGGGCCGATCGCCGTGATGGAATACGAGCATGATGAAGCAGAAAAATATATTGAGATTTTCTTGAATGGCACAAAAATCATGGATGAAGGCCAGGCCGAAATGCTTGCTTCCTATATCGTTCAAATGTATGAGCTGCTCACAAGCCATTTTTTCAAAGAAGAAAACGTCCTGTTTCCAATGGCTGAAAACCTGTTATCAGCAGCTGAAAAAGACGAGCTGGAAGAAAAAATCTGTACAACTGGATTACAGTGAAATTCCAAAAAAGGGCTGTCCCGGAACCGGGAGCAGCCTTTTTGCCATCATGCCCATTTTTCCTTATAATACCGCCCTACGGAATCAGCAGTGACGATTGCTGCATACACAAGGTCAGGGGTGACTTCAAACGGCATGTTATAAATCGTCTCTCCTTCCGCGCAGGAAAGTTCAGCCACTTTCCGGAGCTTTTCCTCATTGAGTTCTTTCACGCCCAAATCCCCGAGCGTGACGGGAAGTCCGACACTCAGGCAGAAGGAGACCACCTCTTCAATTTCCGCTTTCGGCGCATCTTCTAAAATCAGCTGGGCGAGGGTACCGAATGCCACTTTTTCGCCGTGGTACATGCTATGGGTTTCTTCAAGCACGGTAAGCCCGTTATGGATCGCATGTGCCGCAGCAAGGCCGCCGCTTTCAAAGCCGATCCCGCTCAAATACGTATTCGCTTCAATGATTTTTTCCACTGCTTCCGTAACAAGATGTTTTTCTGCTGCCAGTTTTGCTTTTAACCCTTCCAAAATTTGCGTGTCATAGCAAAGTTTTGCAAGCGTAATCGCCGCTTCCGTAACATGTCCGCCGGCCATCGTCGTTTTATTTGCCCGCTTAGTGGCACGCGCTTCAAAATACGTCGCAAGCGCATCCCCCATGCCGGAAACGAGCAGGCGGGCAGGGGCAGAGGCAATCACTTTCGTATCCATGATGACAAACGTCGGGTTCAGCGGCAGCATCAAGTATTCTTCAAACTCGCCGTTCTCTTTGTAGATGACAGACAGGGCGCTTGTCGGGGCATCGGTGGAAGCGATGGTCGGCGCGACAATCACCGGGATGTTGTTGTAATACCCGACTGCTTTTGCGGTATCCAATGTTTTTCCACCGCCGATTCCGACCATGACATCAGCTTTCTGGGATTTGCAGGCATCACAAAGCCGTTCGATTTCTGGTTTAGAACACTCGCCGCCGAATAATGCCATTTGATACCCCGTTTCTTTGCCGGCATAGCTTTCTTCAACCGTTTTGCCGATAAGGCCGGTGACAAATTCATCCGCAATAATAAACGCTTTTTTGCCAAGCCTTTCCGTATACGCCGAAAGCCTGGACAATTCATCGGGGCCCTGTATAAACTTGCTTGGAGAGGTAATGATTTTCGTCATAAAAATGCCTCCTCTTTTTGTGAAAAGTATAACAAACACAACTCCATCATAACTTATTTTTGCAAATAAGAAAACCTTTTCATCGCATCATCCATACTTTTTCAAAAACGTTCAATTTTCGGGGGACAATAAGTAAAATGGGGCTGTCCTGACAAAATGTGACAGAAATATGATTTGTTTTGAAGAAAAATGATATTTTTTGATTGAAAACGGTTGATTATGATTAAGTATGTGATAAAATAACATCAGACGGAGGAATGAAGATGTTAGCAGAAGAACGCTATCAAATCATTTTGCAACATTTGCAAGAAAACCATATCGTAAAAGTGCAGGAGCTGGTTAACCTGCTTAATGTTTCAGAATCAACGGTCAGGCGCGATCTTCAGGACCTGGAAGCGATGAATCTGCTCAGGCGCATCCACGGCGGCGCATCGCTTTTGCAACGCAGAAGCGAAGAACCGGATATGGATACGAAAACGCTCAAAAACGTTCAACAGAAAAGAATCATCGCCCAATTGGCAGCAAAAATGATCAGTGACAATGACTGCATTTATTTGGACGCCGGAACGACAACGCTTGAAATGATCCCTTATATAGAGGGGAATAATGTAATCGTTGTCACGAACGGGCTCCCGCATGTGGAGGCGCTTGTCGAGAAAAAAATCAAATCTTACCTTCTCGGCGGGATGATGAAACGAACGACAAGGGCGGTGATCGGCAGTGTCGCCATGCAGACATTAAACAGTTTCCGGTTTGACAAAGCGTTTCTCGGCGCAAACGGCGTAGACCCTGAAATGGGCTTTACCACGCCGGACCCGGAAGAAGCATTGATCAAGCGGCGGGCAAAAGAACTTTCCGAACAATGTTATGTGCTTGCAGACAGCAGCAAATTTCAGGAAGTGGCTTTTTGCAAGATGTTTGACATTTCGGAGGCTTCCATTATCACGGATGAATTGCCGGATTCCTTAAAATCTTCCATTTTAAGCAAAACGAAGGTGATATGTGAGCAAAGCGGAGCATAAAAAAGTTTTTCCTCCGCCATGATAAAAGCCCGCAGTTGAAACAAAATAACAAATGGCTCTTCAGCACCCGGTTTGGATGCCATGATAAGAGGTATTGTTTTCTGTACTGGAAAAAGGAGTGAACTAAAATGAAAATAACCGATTTATTGGTCCAGGAGACCATGGTTATGGATATGCAGGCGACGAAAAAAGAAGAAGCGATTGACGAATTGATTGCAAGCCTGTCAAAAAGCGGCCGCATCAATGACCCGGTTCTTTTTAAAGAAATGATTTTAAAACGCGAGCAGGAGTCGAGTACAGGAATCGGCGACGGAATCGCAATGCCGCACGCAAAAACAAAAGCGGTCAATAAAGCGACAGTCGTATTCGGGCGCAGCAAAAAAGGCGTCGATTACGAGGCGCTGGACGGCCAGCCATCCTATTTATTCTTCATGATTGCAGCGCCTGAAGACGCAGCGGATACGCATTTGCAAACATTGGCGGCATTGTCGAGGCTTTTGATCGACCAGGAGTTTGTACAGCAATTGAAACAGGCTGAAACGCCGGCTGAAGTGGCAAGGCTGTTCGATGAAAAACAAGCGGAAAAAGAAGGAAAAGAAGCAGCGGAAGCGGGTGCCGGCAACGGTTCGGATGACAAATTGATCGTTGCTGTTACCGCCTGTCCGACCGGGATCGCCCATACGTATATGGCGGAAGATTCTTTGAAGAAAAAAGCGGAAGAAATGGGCATTCCGATCCGGGTGGAAACAAACGGCTCGGAAGGTGTCAAACACGAACTGACGAAAGATGAAATTGACCGCGCTGTCGGGGTCATTGTCGCAGCCGACAAGAAAGTTGAAATGGCGCGCTTTGACGGCAAACACGTGCTGCAAACGCCTGTCAGCGATGCCATCCGCAAGCCGGAAGACTTGATCAACCGGGCACTGGAACAAAATGCGCCTGTTTACCATGCAGACAGCACGGAGCGCACTAATGACGATGAGCCGGCGGAGAAAAAGTCGGTATGGGGAACCATTTACAAAGATTTGATGAACGGGATTTCGCACATGCTGCCATTCGTTGTCGGCGGCGGGATCTTGCTTGCGATTTCGTTCCTGATTGAAAGAACAGCCGGTGAACACAACACGATTTTCAAAATGCTGAGTGCGATTGCAGGCGGCGATACAGGGGCATTCCACTTCCTGATTGCGATTCTGGCCGGATTTATCGCATCGAGCATTGGCGACCGCCCGGCTCTCATGCCTGGTATGGTCGGCGGCTATCTTGCGTCCAGATCGAATGCCGGTTTCCTCGGCGGACTTGCAGCCGGTTTCCTTGCCGGATATATGATCGTCTTTTTGAAAAAAGTATTTGCAGGGCTGCCGCAGGCGCTGAATGGATTAAAACCGATTTTGATTTTCCCGGTTTTAGGCCTCTTGCTTACCGGCGGATTGATGTACTATATTTTTGACCCGATTTTCAAATGGATCAACACCGGTTTAATCGGTGGTTTGAATAACCTTGGCACGGGCAATGCCGTACTGCTCGGCATCGTTCTGGGCGGCATGATGGCCATCGATATGGGCGGCCCGTTCAACAAAGCGGCTTACACGTTTGCGATCGGTGTATTTACGTCGAGCGGCAACACGAACGGCATGATGATGGCTGCCGTAATGGCCGGCGGGATGGTACCGCCGCTTGCGATTGCGCTTGCCACCACGTTCTTCAAAAATAAATTTACGAATCAGGAAAAAGAAGCAGGCATTACAAACTATGTGCTCGGGCTGTCCTTTATTACGGAAGGGGCAATCCCGTTTGCAGCATCCGATCCGCTCCGTGTCCTTGGTTCAAGCATTGTTGGTTCGGCGATAGCCGGTGGGCTGACACAATTCTGGCACATTAACATACCGGCTCCGCACGGCGGGATTTTCGTTGTATTCCTTGCCAACCATGCGGTCTTGTTCCTTGTCTCCATTATCATTGGCGCAATTGTTTCCGGCCTGATTCTCGGGTTATGGAAACGGCCTGTTGCACAGAAAAACGGATAATGCAGCGAACAAAGCTTTTTGTATAAAGCAAATAAGGTAACAAAAAAAGACCGGCCAGGCATGCCGGTCTTTTTTCATTCTCTAATATTTTTTAACGTGCCCGGCTACCATGCGGCGATGGTGGCCTGTTCGGCAGATAAAAGATTGAAGCAACGGCCGGTCCGCGTTAACATAAAATTATCAAGATATTGCCATCTCCGCCCAAAATTTCGTTACAGCTCGTTTTTTTACACGCTTTTCACGGATATTTGGGTATAGTTGTATTAGTGGATTTAATAAACATAAGAGGATAAGGGGAAAATTATCCATATGAACATGTTTCTGATTTTATTGATCTTACTTTTGCTTGTTGGCATCTCCGATATTTTAAATCATTTTATCCCATTTATTCCGGTGCCGCTTATTCAAATTGCCCTCGGTCTTGCGTTTGCAGCCGTGCCGGTCGGGGCGCATGTCCCGCTTGAACCGGAATTGTTTTTCGTGTTATTTATCGCACCACTGTTGTTTCATGATGGAAGAAACGTATCCCGCGAAGCCATGTGGAGGCTGCGGAATCCGATTTTGCTGCTTGCGCTCGGGCTTGTTTTTGTCACGGTGTTTGCGGTCGGGTATATTACCCATCTGATGATTCCCTCACTCCCGCTTGCGGCAGCATTTGCCCTGGCCGCCATTTTATCTCCGACCGATGTTGTAGCAGTCAGCGCCATTTCCGAGCGGGTTAAAATGTCGCGCGTGATCATGCACCTGCTGCAAGGAGAAGGGCTGTTAAATGATGCATCCAGCCTTGTTGCATTTAAATTTGCGATTGCGGCAGCGGTCACCGGGTCGTTTTCGCTTGCTGAAGCCGGCGCCAGTTTTTTGCTCATCTCGATCGGCGGCTTTTTAGGCGGCGCGTTGCTGGCATTTCTCATTATCCGCTTCAGGGTGCTGATTCGCCGCCTCGGAATGGAAGACGTCACGGTCCATATACTCATCCAAATTTTAACTCCGTTTTTCATTTACCTTACTGCGGAACATTTTCATTTATCCGGCATTTTGGCGGTTGTCGCTGGCGGAATGGTCCATGCCGTTGAGCGTGAGCGGGAACAGTCGCCGAATCTTTCCTACCAGATCGTTTCGCGCAGCACGTGGACGGTTTTAACCTATATTCTAAACGGCCTTGTCTTCGTCCTTTTGGGCCAGCAAATGCCGGCAGTACTCGGCGAAATTTGGACAAGCCCGGCTTTTAATAACGGCACGGTGATTTTGTATATCGTTGTGGTCACGGCCGCCCTTTTGCTGCTCCGGTTTCTCTGGGTGTACGTCGTGTGGTGGGCCGGATGGAAGTCAAAAAAACAGCGCCTTGCAAAGCCTTCCCTAAAGCATACGGCGATTACAACGATATCCGGCGTCCGGGGGGCGGTTACGCTGGCCGGCGCATTCTCTATTCCGTACACCATTGCAAGCGGAGCTCCTTTTCCGGATCGTTCTTTGCTGATTTTTATTGCGGCCGGTGTCATCCTGCTGACGCTTGTGATCGCAAGTGTGTTCCTGCCTCTTTTGGCGAAGCGGGAAGGAAATGAAGCAGATCGTTCAGAGCGTAAAGCGGAAAAAAATGCTTCAATCTTTATCAGGGAAGCGGCAGTCCAGTCTGTGCGCGAGGAAGTGAATGACGAGAACCGGGAAGCGGCAGCGGCTGTGATTGACAACTATCAAAATATGCTGCATCAATTAAAAGCGGAAAAAAGTGAAATAGATTCACTTGAATTCAAACGGATTGAAACGGAGACAAGGATGAAGGCGCTGGAGGCGGAAACGGATTATATTAATGCTTTGATGAAATCAAAACGCATTGACCAGGAGATGGCTTTTTTGTTCCTTGAATATATTCACCGGATGGAAATTGCCGTTACCGATAAAATGAAGTTCAGGTTTTTGAATTTATGTACCCTTTTCCGGAAAGGCGCCACCCGGTTCCTTTTCCTCTTTTACCCGAATAAGGAAAGACGCCGCAAACAGCGGATTAACCGTTATGCGAAAATCAGGCAAATTAAAATTGAAATGGCGGAAGCGGCGATCCGGGCCATTAAATCGGGAATGACAGAGGAAAACAGGGAAATTTCGTTTCTTGTCATCAGTGAATACCGGAAGTTTATCCGGATTTTGAACAAGCCGAAAAATATGGAGGCATCCCTGAAGTATACCCAGATGGAAAGGGAGCTGCAGGAAAAGGCTTTTCAGGCCGAGCGAAACGCTGTGCAGGTGCTGTTTGAACGGGGGGAAATTTCAAGGGAGACTGCCCGCAAACTCCGCAGGCAAATCAATATCCGGGAAGTGTATTGGATGGAAGAACATCAACTCCATGCATGATATAATAATCTTAGAAGGCCGTGCCGGAACGAATGCGGCATCCGCAAATTAATCAGGACAGGCTTTTGTGCCGCTTTTTCCGCACACGGGCTGATATAAAATGGCGTAATCTGGCTCCTTCTATTGTTAATCCGGCTTCATTTTGTGTAGGGAATATGATCCGGGATTGAAAGCCTCGTTGTATTTTCCGTATTCCAAAAAAAGATGAATCGGGGTGCCTGCAATGTATTTAACCATTCAGGAAACAGCGGAATATCTGTCTTTGCCGGAACCGGTGATTGAGAAACTGATCCTGCAAAGACGCATACGCGCCGTGCATGATGGAGAGCAGTATTTGATTAACCGGGATCAGTTTGATATTTATTTGCAACAGCTCGAAAAATACAGGCAGCTTGTGGAAGAATGGCTGAATGAACCGCTTCCGGAAGATCCGGACATCAAAGACGAGGACTAAACGGATATTGGAGGATTTGGAATGTTTGACAAGGTAAAAGGAAAGCTGATTGTGTCATGCCAGGCGCTGGAGGATGAACCTTTGCACAGCCCGTTCATCATGTCGAAAATGGCGCTCGCAGCAAAAGAAGGCGGAGCGGCCGGCATCCGGGCAAACAGCGCTGACGATATCCGGGCCATCAAAGCAGAAACAGGGCTGCCTGTCATTGGCATTGTCAAAAGGGATTACGAAGGTTCAGAAGTGTATATTACCCCAACAAAAAAAGAAATTGTCGAGCTGTTTGCCGTAAAACCGGATATGATCGCGCTTGACGCAACCGGCCGGAAACGCCCGGGCGGCGAAACGCTTTCCGGTTTAATCGGATATATCCATGAAGCCGGCCTACCGGTGATGGCCGACATTTCGACGTATGAAGAAGGATTGCAGGCAGCAAGGCTCGGTGCGGATTGTGTCTCCACAACGCTTTCCGGCTACACCTCCTATTCTCCGAAACAGGGAGGGCCCGATTTTGCATTGCTCAAGAAGCTTGTGGAAGCCTTGGCGATTCCCGTTTTTGCAGAAGGGCATATCAATACGCCGGCTGAAGCGAAAAAAGCGCTCGAATTCGGGGCGTTTGCAGTTGTGGTGGGTTCAGCCATTACAAGGCCGCAGCTGATTACAAGAAAATTCGCAGAGGCGATGAGGGCATAGAGCTTGATGAAAATGCCGGGTAAAGCCAGAAACGGCTTCTGGTTGCAAACCGATACAGGAAGGAATGGCTTCCATACGAAAGGTGACGTGAAAATGGAAGATTCATCTATCTCAAAGCGGAAAGCGGAACATATCCGTGTTGTGCTTGAGGAGAATGTCGCCGGGAAAGATATAACAACCGGCTTTGAAAAATATCGTTTTGAACATCAGGCGCTGCCTGAACTGGATTTTGAAGAAATCTCGACGGAAACGGCTTTTCTTGGCAAACCGTTGAAAGCCCCGTTTTTGATCAGTTCCATGACCGGCGGCACTGCCCAGGCCCGCACCATTAACCGGAACCTGGCGCAGGCGGCAGAGAAAAGAGGCTGGGCCTTTGCGTTAGGGTCGACACGGGCTGCATTGGAAAGCCCGGAACAGGCGTATACTTTTCAGGTGCGGGATGTTGCGCCGCATATTCCGGTTTTGGCCAATCTTGGCGCCGTCCAGCTGAATTACGGCTACGGGATTGACGAGTGCCGCCGGATTGTGGAACTGACCGGGGCGGATGCCTTGATCCTGCATTTTAACTCCTTGCAGGAAGTCTTCCAAAAGGGCGGCAATACGAATTTTAAAGATCTGCTTGTGAAAATTGAAGACCTTTGCAGCCGCCTGGAAGTCCCGGTCGGCGCCAAAGAAGTCGGCTGGGGCATCAACGGTCGCCTCGCTGAAAAGCTTTATTCTGTTGGTGTTTCTTTTGTTGATGTTGCCGGCTCAGGCGGGACATCGTGGAGCCAGGTGGAAAAATATTTAACGTCCGATCCGTTGAAAAAAGCGGCAGCAGAGGCATTTTCGGGCTGGGGAAACCCGACGGCAGAGTGCCTTACCCAGGCCCGCAACCTTGGCCTAAAAGGCACTTTGGTCGCAAGCGGCGGCTTGAAAAACGGGGTGGATGCCGCCAAAGCCATCGCCCTCGGAGCCGACTTGGCGGGATTCGGAAGAAAACTGTTGCACGACGCAGTACATTCAGTGGATGCGCTGCTTTCTACTTATGAACAAACAGAGCTTGAGCTGAAGATTGCCATGTTCGGAATCGGGGCAAAAGACTTGTCCGCTTTGAAACAAACACCGCTTTTGAAAAAAATGTAAACCATCCGGCTGCATAAAAAATCCCGGCTCCCGTTTTTGGGAGGCCGGGATTTTTCACTTTTTCGCGCCTGCAAAGTTAGACAGTTGGTCCATCAGTTTACTGCGTGATCTTTTATTCCGCAATAAATAGGCGGCACCTAAAGCGACTGCTGTCATGGCCATTGATTTTTTCATCATCCACCACATCCCTTCTTTTTTCGTATGTTTGTACTTTTCCCCTTGTATGCGGAATTAAACAGTTTAAAGCCAAAATGAAAAAGCAAACCCGGAAAAGGTTTGCTTTAAAATGGACCGGTTAATGGGCAGGGCGCGGTTTATGGGCCCGGTTTTGAAAATAATTTTTTATTGCCGGGATGGCGATACGGTCAAGTCCCCAGTAGTAAGATGCGCTGCCTGTAAACAACAGAATGATGGCGACGGTGTAAAGGACCGGGTTGGTGCTCGTTGTGCCGGCAAGCATAAAATTCAGGTTCATAAACGCGCCTGCAATTAATGCCGGGATGGTTGCCAGCCCGACAATCAGGCCAAGTCCGACCAGCAATTCTCCATAAGGGATCAGCACATTAAAAACGTGGACATTCGGTATAGCAAAATGGGTGAGAAACGCTGCATACCAGCCTTGAACTTCGGCATTTTCACCAGCTGTTTTTGCCAGTGCTCCTTTTAAAAATCCGGAAGCATCAAACCCTCCTGTCAATTTATGGAAACCAGCTTCCAGCCATTGAATGCCGAGCCAAATGCGGATGATTGCCCAGATAATGCTGACTTTGGAATCATGATACCATTTCATTTTGAACATCTCCTCAAGATAAAATGATCATTTCATGTGAATTACTTCACATATCTTACATTTTTAGAATACAGCGTTTGCAACGGAATTACAATGGATTCCGGCTAGTTGTCAAGAGTTTGTGATATATTTCACATTTGTGAACAAAACATTAAAAAAGCGGCAAGCCAGGCTCACCGCTTTTTTTCGATGTTCCATTTCCATTTGCAAACAGCTTTCCCACGGCCGTTGCCGGATCCGTTGTTGCTTTGGTCAAGCTCCGGATCCCTTCTGCCGACTTTATTTTACTGGATTTCCGAAACTTCCCTCGAAAACCGACTCTTTCACAGGCCTGCGTGCAGAAGGCGTCTCTCTTTCCTGCAGGGAAGCAGGCAGTGCCTCTTTTTCACCGCGGTACCCGATGGCAATAAGGGCGTCAATTGCATAATCGGCCGGGATGTTCAATACTTCACGTGCTTTTTCAAAATCAAAGCCCGTCATCGGATGCGTGGCGAGCCCTTTTCTGACGGCTTCAAGGGAAAGATATCCCCATGCTGCGCCCGCATCAAAAGCATGTGAACGGATCGGACCGGTTTCATTTTCCGTTTTCGAGAGAATGAGCGCAAAGGCGGGAACGTTCTTGCACCAGATCCGGTTGTACTCCCCAAGAAAAGACAGAACTTTTTCCCTGTCTTCCTGTGTACGGGCGAGAATAAAGCGCCAGGGCTGGTGGTTATAAGCGGACGGCGCCCAGCGCGCTGCTTCAAACAAGCTCAAAAGCACCTCTTCCGGTACTTCTTTTTCCAAAAAAGAACGCGGTGACCATCTCTCCAAATAGACGGGATCGATATCATATTGCGCTTCCCGCGGCGATAATGTTTTTACCATGGGGACTCCTCCTTATTGATGTCGTATCTTTTTTATATTAAAATAATTCAATCCGAACTACAAACGATTTAACTTGGGCGAAAAATGTATTTATGTGCCTGTTATTGTATAATGGTACTCAGGAGAAAATACGAACAGGATGATCTGAATTGGTTGAGCTTTTGCTTTTTGAAGAAGATGTTGAAGATATGTATTCCCCCGCTATTTTCCGCAGAGGAATGAGGTATTACCTTGAAGGACGGGTAAAAAAATTGATACCTGATTCTACTATGGAATTTACCTGGACGGCAATCGTAAAAGGATCCAAAACCTATTACGTCACCGTTCGGTATGACGAAGAATTCGGGGGATTTGCAAACGAATGCACGTGCCCGGCATTTGCACAATACGGCGAGTGCAAGCATGAAGTGGCGGCCATGCTTGCGATTGCAAATAGGGAGGAAGAGGTGGCGGAACCGGATATTGGCGATGTTCCGGAGATGCACCAGAATATGAAAACTTTACAATTGATGAATATTTTTTCCGGCCTTCAGCAAAGCATGATGGAAACCAAACACCATGCCGCGAGAAAGCCGCTTCGTCTTGAATATTTTTTAAAAGCTACGAACATTTCCGGCTTTGGCTCTGACCACTTTTTAACCATTGAATTTAAAATTGGGCCTGGCCGGACATATGTGGTGCGCAACATAAAAGAATTCCTTGGCCATGTCAGCCACGGGAACCCGCATGAATTTACGAAAAACTTCACTTATGATCCGGATGAATATGAGTTTGAAAAAGAAGATCATGAAATTGTGGAGATGCTGCTTTTTATGCTTTCCACCCAGCAACTGTACGAGGCTTCTATCGATAATTGGTACAGATATACATTTGAGCGGGAACTGGTTATTCCTCCGTTTATCGCAAGGCCGCTCATAGAAAAGCTGGCAAACCGCAAGTGCAAATTTGAATATGGGCGTTATGCCTCAGACTCGATTACGGTGCAACCGGGAGAAGAACTGCCGCTTTCTTTCCGGCTTGACGGCAACAGACAGGGCGGCCCGGGCTTTTCACTGCAGCTGAAGAGCTTAAGGGACCTGCTTTTGTTTGAACAATACGGGCTTGCATTTTACAAAGGGGTTTTTTATGAAACGCCCGATGAGCAACTTGTTCTCTTAAAGGCGCTCGAAGATTTTAACAAAAACAGCGGCGATGAAGTAGAGATCCGGCAAGAGCAGATAAGCCCGTTCCTTTCCAATGTGCTGCCAGGCCTGAAGCGGATCGGAAAAGTAAAGCTTACAAATGAAATAAAAGGGAAAATCGTCCAGCCAAAATTGCAAACGAAAATTTTCATGGACAACGAAGACGAAAAAATTACGCTCCGGATTGAACATCATTACGGCTCCCGTGTCATTGATCCATTTACGGACGAAGAGACCGCCGATGATGATAAAATTTTGCTGCGCGATGTGGAAAAAGAGCAGAAAATCATGACGATGATTGAACAGTCCCCGCTCAAATACAACGGCAAACAGCTGTATTTGGAAGACGATGAAGAAGCGCTGTACGAATTTATTTTTACTATTCTACCGCAGCTTGAAGAAGAAGCGGAAGTGTATATTGCAGGCGGCATCAAATCGTATTTTCAGACAAGCCGCTACACGCCGGTTACATCGGTGGATATGGATACGAGCGGAAGTTTTCTGGAAGTCAATTTTGACATGGACGGCATTGATGAAGAAGAAATCCGCAATGTGCTCCGGTCCGTGATCGAGAAAAAACGGTATTACCGGCTGCCGGACGGGGCTTTTGTCTCCCTCGAAAGCGATGCATTCGAACATATCGGGCAGCTTCTCGAAGAACTGCATGTCCCGAAGAAAGAGCTTGAAGACAACCGCCTGAAAGTCCCGGTTTACCGCGGGCTCCAGGTGGAAGAGCTGATGAAGACGCGTGATAAATATGCTGTTAAATTCGGCAAAGCGTTCCGGAAGCTCGTCCAGCAGCTGAAAAATCCGGAAGATACGGATTTTGAACTGCCAAAAGGGCTTCAGGCGAAGATGCGTGATTATCAGGTGACCGGGTTCCAATGGTTCAAGTCGCTTGCTTTTTACCGTCTTGGCGGGATTCTGGCTGATGACATGGGGCTCGGGAAAACATTGCAGAGCATCTCTTACATGCTGTCGGAAAAAGAAGCGAATCCGGATATCAAGCCGTTCTTGGTTGTAGCGCCGGCATCCTTGATCTACAACTGGAAAAGCGAGATTGAAAAATTTGCACCGGGGCTGTCGTCAGTGGTTATTGCCGGCACGCCTTCCGAGCGGAAAGCCTTTTTTGAAGCGGGCGAGCTGCCGGATGTGCTGATCACCTCATACCCGACACTGCGCCAGGATATCGGGGAGTATGAAAAAATGGAATTCAACACCCTTATTTTGGATGAGGCCCAGGCGATTAAAAACTATGCGACAAAAACAGCCGCCGCCGTCCGGAATGTGCAGGCAGGGAGAAGATTTGCGTTAAGCGGAACGCCGATTGAAAATTCTATTGATGAATTATGGTCGATTTTTCAGGCGGTTCTCCCGGGCTTTTTCCCGCCGCTATCCGAATTCCGGAAAATGGAGCAGGAAAAAATTTCGCGGATGGTGCGGCCGTTCATTTTGCGCCGCGTCAAAAAAGATGTGTTGAAAGAGCTGCCGGATAAAATCGAAACGAATCAATTGTCCGAGCTGACGAAACCGCAAAAAGAACTTTATTTGGCGTATTTGGACAGAATCCGGCATGAAACCGCCCAAACATTGGCTGAAGGGGATTTTAACCGGAACCGGATTAAGATTCTCGCGGGTCTTACCCGTCTGCGGCAATTGTGCTGCCATCCGGCCCTGTTTGTGGAGAATTACCGGGGCGAGTCCGGAAAACTCGAGCAGCTCGTTGAACTGGCGCATACAGCGATTGAAAACGGGAAGCGGCTGCTCATTTTCTCGCAGTTTTCGAGCATGCTCCAGCTGATCCGGACACGGCTTTCCGACGAGGGCATCGATTCCTTTTATCTTGACGGCCAGACACCGTCACGCGAACGGGTCGAAATGGCAGACCGGTTTAACAGCGGCGAGAAAAATGTCTTTCTGATTTCGCTCAAGGCGGGCGGCACCGGCTTGAACCTGACCGGCGCCGATACCGTTGTGCTGTATGATTTGTGGTGGAATCCGGCTGTTGAAGAACAGGCAGCCGGCCGCGCCCACCGCATCGGCCAGAAAAACGTCGTCCAGGTCATCCGCCTGATCGCCCGCGGCACCATCGAGGAAAAAATATACGAACTCCAGCAGAAAAAGAAAGAACTGATCGAAAAAGTCATCCAGCCGGGCGAAACCATGCTGAACAGCCTGAATGAAGAGGAAATTAAAGAACTGCTGGGCATGTAAAGGGAATGTGGAGGCATTTGCATTTACGGCCTGGTGGGGACCGGTATGTAAGGAGACTTTGAACCCTCAAAGATCGGCATTTCTGAAAATCCAAGCAGCTGGCCGAGAATTAAAACTTCGGGACTTTCAGCAAGGATAGCAAGGATGCTTCAGGCCTCCCGATTGCGAGACTTTTCCTTCCCCGTGGGATGGCCGGGTGTATAAAAGAGAATTACCTGGTTGGAACTTTCCCAGCCTGGTGGCGACCGATATGTAAGAAAAACCCCCGCAGTTATTTGGCTGCGGGGGTTTTGGGATGGGGGAGAACTATTCTTGGAGTGAAATGCAATTTTTTAAGCTACCTGTTGTTACGAGCGGCTTCCATACACAACGTGTTAAAGTTCAACAATATTGTTAGTTAATAAAAAAAATACTGTTTAAATACATAAAAGGTTATGGTTCAAGACGATAACATTATTCTATTGGATAGCGGCATGAAAGTAAATGTCAAGTATTCACAAACCTTTATCAAGTATATTTTTTATTAAATAATCCATTTACAATTTTTTTGAAGTGGTTTAAAATACCATTATAGTTAATTGAAAATTGGAAAGGTGGTGAGAAAATGAATTATACTGAATACATTATTACTACCCTGCTAAAAAGGAATATTCGTGCTGTTGAATTGCAAGAAACACTTGGGAAATTTATCAATCAAAGCATGCTTTTAGAAGAAGGATTAAAGAAATTTCATGAGGAGAGAAGGCCGAAACTATATGTCTTTTCAGGCCTTTATCCTGTTGAAACGCAGTCAAAATTATATAAAGCGGGAAAGGTCTATGTTTTCCGTATCCGCTCATTGGATGAAAAAATGATTACTTCGCTGATTTCTTGCATGAAGGAAGTTAGCAGCGAAACGTTCCAAGTGCTTGCGACAGAAAAGAAACGAGTGGCATATAAGCCGATAACAGAATTGGTTACAATTACACCATTTATTGCCACGATTGACAACAAACCATGGATGCCAAATCAACACAGTATTGGATTATTAATGGAAAGAATGCATATGAATGCAGAAAAAAAATATAAAACGTTTTACAAAGAAGAGCTCAATTGCTCCCAGTTTGTACAAAGGGTGGAAATTACAAACCGTAAACCGATTGCGATGACTTATAAAAACATCCGATTGCTTGGACATAAAGCAAGGATTTTTGTTAATTCGGATGAGGCATCTCAAAAACTGGCTTTTACTGTTTTGGGGGCAGGTTTGCTAGAGAAAGGAAGTTCTCTCGGTACTTCGTTTTGCTTTGCGAATTTTTTAAAATTAAACTGAGGACAACGACGAGACAAGGCGTGCTTTTTGCCATGAATTATCCGATTGACTTCAGAAACTGATGGGTTAGCCTGCTTTGCTTCCATAGCTGAAGCAATAATCATAGCAATCTAACATTTTCAATCGTGAGAAGGTTATGGAAAGGGGGAGAATAATGCTAAAAGATCTTGTACCCAAATTTTTTGAGGAGTTAAATGAGCACCCAGGCCTAATTTTGGACAACTATGATCTAAAAGAAGGAGCCTATTTTCGCCTTTTTTTAGATCGGACGCTGGAAGAAAATCTTGCAAATCTTGAATATGTTATCATTCGAAAGAAAGAAGAAGTTGGAGCCGCAAAAAAAGATATTGTAAAGTGGTTTAAGATTAGGGATTATTACAGCTCTCTGCTGTATGATAGCACCAATAAAGCTGTGGATAACCAAAAAAAGTTTCATAATACCAATGGCTTAACCTTGTTTGTAAAGTCAAATATTATTATGGACAAGGAAGCAAAATTTCCGGTTTCGGAAATATACCCGCATTTGGAAAAGTTTTATACAGATTATTTACCTAAAGCAGGGGAAAAACTATTTGATTTGTATCCGCTGCAATCAAAAAGTAAAAATAAGAAATCTGTTGAATTAGCGGAGAGACAGGATTTTTTTAAAAAGGAATACGGTAAATTAGTTGAATATCTGCACTCCGAAACTCGTAAACAACTTTACCAGAAAGTCCAAGACTTTTGGAGACAATATTTCGATCAATTTTTATTAATCATTCAAGAGATTATCCGTGAAAATAAGATTGATAACTATATCAAAATTTTTTTTGATGCTGATGAGGATATTTATCGAAAAGAATACCAAATATATGTACTTCCAAGAATCTTTAATGTAAATGATTATAATCAGCTTAATCACGGAAAAATCTTGGGTTTGCCAGCGTATGACGTAAATATGAATGCAAAAAAACCTTTTTTAGAACTTAAGTCGATGAAAGCAAAGGTGCCGACCCGTGTGACAGTCGAGGAGGCTCTTGTGATTAAAGATCTTTCTAAATGGTTGGAGCAACAAGGGAAATTTAAAGAATATATACTGCCGGGCAGTAATCCTTTTGCAATTGACAGGGAGAGGTGGCTTCGGCGAGATCCTGGAAGCATTCATATGCGTTTGGATAAAAATGGAAGCATTGAATATTTTGAACAAGTGCCATTTAAAAGCAGGGAAAAACTGTTAATTGAAATTGAAAATTTTTTGCAAATTGAAGAAAAAGATAACGCCCAAAAATATGTTAAATATTATGACCCAATTCAATCAACAGGACAATTGTACCACCAGATCAATGAGTTGTTTTTTAATAATTATTTAAAATACGGATTTTTTAATTCGGACATCCCGAAAGTAAAAGAAAATGAATTTCCGGGGGAAATGCAGACGATTTATGTCATGGCAAGGCAAGCATTGTATGACTTTATCTTTAAAGGAACAAATCAAACAATCAAGCCGTTTATAAAAAAGTTTTCACGGCAGCTTATAGAAATACAAATATGCAAAACGAGTAAAGGGCTTAATTTCAAAAAAACGGCCGAAGCCTTTTTGTTGCGGACAGCTTTAATGAAATTCATTGGATATGAGGAGGGGAGCATTTTGGCTGCAACTACAAAAGCGTTATATGAAAAATTAAGTATAAAACTAAAAGATAAAGAAACATTTGTAGAATGCGAAAGTGATCCGGAATTTTATTTTCTTGCCGGGCAACTGGGGTATTATTTGCTTTTCCAATCCGAGGCGAAAGACAAAAACTTCGGGATGGCTGAACCGATCATGCAGATAAAATATGCCAATCAATTAAAACGACATTTAAGAGATTTATTTGAAACATACAGCCATGCAATTAGATTTAATTATGTGACTGTTAAAAATGCAATGTCCATGGTGTTTGGCTATTTAACTTCTAGAGAAAGGATAGACGAGACGAACAAGGACTATTTGTTCGCGGGCTTAATTGGGAAAAATTTGCTACTGCAATCAAATAAAAAAGAGGGGGACAAACAAGATGGCGAAGCTAAATAAAAGAATTTATGGGATTGCCGGAATTGGCGCATATATGTCGAACTGGAATGCAGATTTTACAGGTCGGCCCAAGACAACCAGTACAGGAATTGTGTTTGGCAGTGACAAGGCACTGAAATATAGTATTAAACGGTACTGGGTGAATCAAGGTGACAAGGTGCTTTATTATAAATCTTATATTGTTCAGGATAAAGGTGGGGACAAAGCAAAACTGCAGCCAAAAGATTTGACAGAGCGGTATCAGGAAGTATTCCAAACTGAGTTGACTGACAAAACACCTTCTAAAGAAGTGCTGAAAAATCTTTTTTCCGCTGTTGATGTAATGAATTTCGGAGCTACTTTCGCCGTTAAAAAACAAAATATTGGTCTGACCGGTGCGGTTCAGATTGGACAGGGCCTAAATAAATACGAAGACACAAATGTGGAAATTCAGGATATTTTATCACCTTTCCGTAACGCGAATAAGTCTGATGCGGATGCCTCTTCTCTCGGTAAAAAAATTGTCAGTAATGAAGCCCATTACGTCTATCCGTTTAGCGTAAATTATAATCATTATGATGAGTATATTTCCCTTCTCGATGGATTTGAGGGCTATACTATCGAAGCATACGAAAAATTAAAGGAAGGACTTCTGCGCGGTGCGACAGCGTTAAACACAAACAGTAAAGCAGGCTGTGAAAACGAACTGGCCCTTTTTGTGACTTGCCGTGAGGGTAGTGAACTGTTTTTGCCGCAGTTGGACAGTTATGTGGAAGTTTGGAAGGAAGGCAGCCAAATCATTTATAATTTGGTGGCCTTAGAACAATTTCTCTCCCAATTTGGTGACGACATAGAATTGATTGAAGTATTTTATAATCCTGTAAGAATTGCTGTGAAAAAAGAAACAAATTTATTTGCAGAAAAAAACATCTATACCTTTGAGCAGTTGTAAAGGATGTGGGAATATTGAGAGCGCTCGCATTTGAATTGAGGGGGAGAACTGCCTTTTTTAAAAAACCCGACGTGAATGCCAATATTTATTTTACTTACAGCCACATTCACAAGATCGCTCTTCTAGGAATGCTTGGGGCGATTCTCGGGCTTAAAGGTTATGAAGCACAAAGCCGTGATATAAAAGCGAATGGCGATAATGAGGCAAACCGGTATCCTGAGTTTTATGAAAAACTGAAGGATTTAAAAGTAAGCATAGTACCACATGGAGACCGGGGTTATTTCTCTAAAAAAATCCAGGTTTTTAATAATAGTGTTGGATATGCCAGTTTTGAACAGGGGCAGAACCTTATTATAAAGGAACAATGGCTAGAAAATCCACATTGGACTGTTTATTTGCTGGATGACGGAACTGAGATTTGCATGGAACTTTTTAACCGCTTAAAATCCCATCAATCAGTATATCTACCTTATTTGGGAAAAAATGATCATCCGGCTTCTATTACTAAAGTACGTGAAGTTGAACTGGAAAACGCATGGGCACCGGGTTCATGTATCGATTCTTTATTTTGTTCTAAGGGGGTAGACCTTGGAAGAAGCAGAACGGAGCCTTATCTATATCAGGAGTTTTTGCCTATTAAAATGGATGATATATTAAATAGTTATGTTTTTGAACAAATGTTTTTTACAAATCAAGTTGTAAATAAGATACAAAATAGCAATGTAATTTATTGTGCCGAAGAAAAAAATTTATTTTTCTTTTAATCGAGGAGGGGAGCGGCATTGCGTCGTATTAGAGAATATATAGATGCTGCTCCTCCAATATTGGCCCATATTGGAGGAGCAGAACCTGAAACATTGGAAGAGCATTCCAAGCTGGTGATGGATTTTGTGCATTTGTTGGAAGAAGAAAACGGATTGAAGGAGGCTGTAGAGAGGTGTATTAATGCTTTGCGTTTTAAAGGTGAGTCTTTGCCAGAAACACTGCAATCTTTGGTCACGGAATGGTTTTATCAAGGAATTTATCTGCATGACCTTGGAAAAATTAATCCGGCATTTCAAAGTAAGAAAATGAAAAATGAGCAAGTTGATATTCAAAAAAAAGAAATGGATTCAAAACATTCGTTGCTTTCTTCGTTACTGTTTTTAGATATTTTTTATTCAGAAATAGAAGAAAAGGTTCCAAGAAATTACCAAGCCTTTATGGCACATGTATTGTATTGCTTTACCTATTTGATATCAAGACACCATACTTATCTAGAAAATGTAAGCGATGATAAATATTTTGATGCACTGGAGGAACTTTGCAGCCGTGTCCAACGACATCCGTACTATATTCAATTTTATCGGGAGGCAAAAAAATTTGCCGAATTTGATCTTACTGGTGTAGAGGACTACCAAAGAGAACAGGACAGCCACGAACCTTTTTCATTCTATATCTTAATGAAATTGTTTTACTCTGCACTTGTAGCATGCGACTTTTATGCAACTTATACGTATAATGTCGGAGGCCAGAAACCCGGCTTTCGGTTTTTGACAGAGCATCACATTAAGGACTTAAGAAAAACATATGAAGATACGGAAGTATTAAAAGGTATTCGGCGCTTTCAACAAGATCCTTCCAGCTTTGATAATATCCCCATCAATTCGCTCAGGTCCCAAATTTTTTTGGAAGCTGAAACACAACTGCTTAATCGACTGGATAAAAATATTTTCTATCTTGAGAGCCCGACCGGCAGCGGGAAAACAAATATGTCAATTAACCTTGCTTTAAGGTTACTGGAAAGTGGTCAGTCGCTGAATAAAATAATTTATGTATTTCCGTTTAATACTTTAGTAGAGCAGACAAAGGCCAGTTTAGACCAGATTTTTCCGGACGACTTTCAGACAAAAGTCCCCATAAAAGTGGTAAATTCAGTAACACCCATTATTACAAAAGAAGACAAGCGGAATCATGGAGAAAAACCAATAGATTTAAAAGAAGAAGTGCTTATGCGGCAGATGTTGCAGTATCCGATCACGGTCACTTCCCATGTTAATTTTTTTAATTATCTTTTCGGACAGGGGCGTGAATCCAATTTGCCATTTGTCCATCTTTGTAATAGTGTTGTCATTTTAGATGAAATTCAGTCTTACCGGAATGATCGGTGGATAGAAATTATTCATTTCCTGGAGTCTTTAAGTGAACTGTTAAATATGAAAATCATTATTATGTCAGCCACTTTGCCAAAGCTAGACCGGTTGCTCCTGCATGGAAAAGAAGTAGCAGCTGAACTTTTGCCAAATGCCAGAAAATATTATGAAAATCCCATTTTTAAGGACCGGGTTCACGTTCATTTCGAACTTTTAGAGAAAGGAACGATGGATTTAGATGAATTGGAAGAGTTCCTCGACCAACTGATTATTGAAAAAGGGCCGAAACGAATCCTTTTTGAATTTGTAACAAAACGGTCCGCCCGTGAATTTCATCGCCGGATTCTTGAAAAATATGAAAAGAAGCGGCCTGTCATACTGTTGACCGGGGACGACCATAGCTATTACAGAAAAAAAGTAATTGAAGCGATAAATAAAAAAGAAGAAGGAGTATTTCAATTACAGGATGTGATTTTAATTGCGACCCAGGTAGTAGAGGCCGGGGTGGATATTGATATGGATATCGGGTTTAAAAACATTTCAACATTGGATAGTGATGAGCAGCTGCTCGGAAGAATCAACAGATCCTGCCTGAGGGAGGATTGCCATGCCTACTTCTTTTTATTGGATGATGTCTCAAAAAAATTGAAAAACAGTAATGACTACCGTCTTGAAAAAGATTTGCGGGATCGTGAATATCAAAATGACTTGATCAATAAAGATTTTCATCGCTTTTATCAAAATGTCTTTCGCAGATTGATAGAAACAAGCCAGGAAAGGAATAATCATAACATCGAACATTTTCTCTATATGGTTCAAAGCCTAAATTTTGGCGGGGTAGCAGATCAAATGAAACTTATCGAACAACAGACCAATACATTATTTATTGCATATTTGCTGGAGCTTGATAATCAGGAGAAAGTAGACGGAAGAGAAATATGGAACCAATACAAAAGTGTTTTAAAAGACAGTCAACCGGACTATGCTGAACGCCAAGTAAAATTATCCGAACTGCGGCAAATCATGGATTACTTTACATTTAATATTTTTGGTGAACCTGTTATAAATGACGACCAACTTGGCAATCTTTATTTTGTTGAAAAAGGGGAATTGTATATGGAAATTGATCCTTTTACACACATGCAGCGGTTTAACCCGCAAAAATATCAAAAGACGAGTGAGGATATTTTCATATGAATATTACGGGAACAATGGTCAACTATTATTTCCATTGCAAACGTCAGTGCTGGTTATTTGCAAACAGGGTGAACATGGAGGACAACAGTGAGAACGTCCGTATCGGAAAAGTACTTCATGAACTTAAACTTCAGGAAAAAAGAAATACCGAAGTGCTGATCGAGAATATTAAAGTGGATAAGATTACAGATAAGTATCTCGTGGAAATGAAGAAATCCGATGCAGATGTGGAAGCAGTGAGATGGCAGGTTCTCTATTATCTTAAAGTATTAAAAGATAAGGGGATTGAGAAGCAAGGGAAGATTACTTTTGAAGAAAAAAATAAACAAAACCACAAAGTGATTTATGTTGAACTGAATGAAGAGATGGAGACACAACTAGAAAAAATTTTAAAGGATATGAATACGTATCTCGAGCAAGAATATCCAATAGCTCCCCTCAATGACAAAAAGTGCAAGAAATGTGCATATTTTGAGTACTGTTATGTGTAGACTTGTTCAATAAGTAGGGCTTGCTGAATAAGTAAAATGCCTGGATTTAGAAAGGTTGCTGTCAGCTTTGGCACCATTTAAATACTAGGATTTTACAACATATCCAGTGAAAAGCTTGCACTCGAAAGTCAATTCGTCGTATGGAGAAGATAAAATCAACAATTTTCGCAAAAAAATTCTGCTATATTTTGAGACAGAGTTTGCAGACAAACTCAAAATCGGATTCGTTCAGCAAGCCCTAAATAATTGTCCTAAATCTTGCGGAATTATAAGTGGGCATTTACAGCTATTTTTAGGAAGCGAAGGAAATCTTTCTTTCAAAATCTGTTTCCTTCAGTGTATAGAAGAGAGTCAATTATTCTGCTATTTGAAACGAATGACGGACAAGTTAAAATCTGATTTGTAAGCAAATCTGCTTTAAGGAGACGAGGGGGAAATGAGAAAATCTACAAAATATTTACTTAGCATGGGAGAGCTTAAAAAGAAAGATAACTCACTTGTTTTTAAAAATGAACGGGGCCATACCTATACTCCTATTGAAAGTGTAAGAGAAATCTATTGTTTAAATGAAATATCTTTGAATAGCAAACTATTTCATTTTTTATCTAACGCTGGTGTCATTGTTCATTTTTTTAATTATTATCAACAGTATGCCGGCACTTTTTATCCGAAAGAGCAGCTCGTAAGTGGGAAATTAACAGTAATGCAGGCAAAGTTATTTGAGACGAAAAGATTGGATGTTGCTAAGTCAATTGTAAACGGGATAGCGAAAAATATCCATTATGTTTTGTATCATTATTATAAGCATGGAAAAACGGATTTGAAGCCTTACCTTGATTGGCTTAAAAAAGAAGTACCAAAGTTACTAAAAAAAGAAATTTCAGTCAAACAAATATTATTTATTGAAGGAGAAATTTGGCGGAATTTTTATGGTACTTTTCACCTGTTTTTACCTGAAAGTTTTGTAATGAATAAGCGTGTACGAAGGCCTCCGGATAATCCGATAAATGCCTTAATTTCTTTTGGAAATACTATTTTATATAGTAAAACATTGTCACAGATATACCGTGCGCATTTAAACCAAACCATCAGTTATTTGCATGAACCTGGGGAGAGCAGATTTTCTTTATCACTTGATTTATGTGAGGTGTTTAAGCCAATTATTGTTTTTAAAACAATTTTTGAAACTGTAAATAACCGGAAGTTACAGGTCGGGAAGCATTTTGACAAAGATTTGAACTATGCGTTATTAAATGAAGCCGGAAGAAAAGTGTTTATTGAAGCATTGGAAGAAAGGTTATCAAGTGTAATTCTTCATCCGCGCCTTAAAAGAAAAGTAACATTAGAGACAGCAATACGGTTGGATGCCTATAAATTAATTAAATATATTTTGGAGGATCAACCCTTTATCCCTTTTAATGCAAAGGAGATGGTATAGTGGGGGCAAAAAAGCCGCTTAATTTTAACTATGTATTTTTATTTTATGATATAAACGAAAGAAGAGTACAAAAGGTTTTTAAAATTTGTAAAAAATATTTATATCATCATCAAAAATCTGTTTTTCGCGGTGCTATTACACCATCACAGCTAATTTCTCTTAAAAAAGAGCTTAATAAAGTAATTCATAAAGATGAAGACTTCATTTCTATTGTTAAGTTTTTAAGTGAGTTCTACTTTGATGAAGAAACAATCGGCAAAAACCCGGGAGATGGAGAATCGATATTTTTATGACTCACTTTTTCCCAACCGAATAAATACGGCACAACCGGCGATCACTTGGTATAAAAGGCTTCTGAGGGAATTTGGATGGACATATCAAAAAAACGATAACGGTTGGGAAAAAACAAACAATCCACTTGTACCAAAGTCTCTAGCTGAGGTATACTTGCAGTAAGTGTTGAAAATACTGGGGTTGAACTTTAACATTGGATGTATTTAAATCCGATAATATGGGCTTTTCGTTGCAGATACGGGTTTGTTGAACTTTAACATTGGATGTATTTAAATTTCTTTTGCAATCTCGACGGACCGTATGCCGGCACAGTTGAACTTTAACATTGGATGTATTTAAATAACCGAAGTGCTGCGATTTTTTCAAGCAAATGACGTGTTGAACTTTAACATTGGATGTATTTAAATATACTTACGCAATGCCTTCGTAGTGGCACGCGCTTCGTTGAACTTTAACATTGGATGTATTTAAATTACGCGCCCGAATCTTTCCATGTGCCGGCATACGGTGTTGAACTTTAACATTGGATGTATTTAAATAGTCGATTTCGTCCGGCGTGTACGGCCTGCCGTTATGTTGAACTTTAACATTGGATGTATTTAAATCGGAAATGGATGGGTTAAAGTCGAAACGGCCGAAAGGGTTGAACTTTAACATTGGATGTATTTAAATGTTGTAAAGGATTGAAAATAAAATGGCTGAATCCCTGTTGAACTTTAACATTGGATGTATTTAAATTTTTGCCGATGTTGGATTTCGTGAGGAAAGATACTGTTGAACTTTAACATTGGATGTATTTAAATATGAAAGTACTTATGAACAACGCATGGAAAATTGCGTTGAACTTTAACATTGGATGTATTTAAATATCAATCTACAACTTATCTTACCATGACCTGGTGTACGTTGAACTTTAACATTGGATGTATTTAAATTCTCCAATTCTTTCGAAACCGCATGTATTTCCCGTTGAACTTTAACATTGGATGTATTTAAATTTGTGCAGATCTTAGTTGGTATTTTATTCTGCATTCGTTGAACTTTAACATTGGATGTATTTAAATCTGACTGATGCTAATCATCCAGAAAGTCCAGAAACGTTGAACTTTAACATTGGATGTATTTAAATGCTTTTATCTGGCAGAAAATAAATCCAGATGGTAGCGTTGAACTTTAACATTGGATGTATTTAAATCCGGGCAAACGACGATCGACAATGCGGTTATCAAAGTTGAACTTTAACATTGGATGTATTTAAATACGTGCGTGAGATACTGAGACACGTTTCCGTATACGTTGAACTTTAACATTGGATGTATTTAAATCGATGTTGACGGACGCGGCCGGGTCACGGTACGTCGTTGAACTTTAACATTGGATGTATTTAAATGGCCTATATCTACCTGGGCTGTCCGCTGGACTGGCGGTTGAACTTTAACATTGGATGTATTTAAATATGCTTTTGAGATTTCCAAGTTTGTTGGGCTGCGCGTTGAACTTTAACATTGGATGTATTTAAATCAGGGATAATCCGGTTTTTTATCAGGCAGGCCGTTAGTTGAACTTTAACATTGGATGTATTTAAATTTTATAAGCTTTTTCTGTTCCTTCCCTTCCTCCAGCGTTGAACTTTAACATTGGATGTATTTAAATATCGCAAGATGATCCATTTCGATATATTCAGGTTCAGGTTGAACTTTAACATTGGATGTATTTAAATAAAGGCTACCGGCTGGAATACGCCCACAACCTGCAGTTGAACTTTAACATTGGATGTATTTAAATTTATTTTTTCTGCGATATCTGTACTTGCTAATCTTGGTTGAACTTTAACATTGGATGTATTTAAATAGTTTAGAGTCGAAATTTATGCCGTTTACGGACGTGTTGAACTTTAACATTGGATGTATTTAAATACCGTAAAGCTGGTTTGCTCCGGTTTAACCGCTACAGTTGAACTTTAACATTGGATGTATTTAAATTATAAAATTCTAAACGTAGTTCCTAAAACATGGTATGTTGAACTTTAACATTGGATGTATTTAAATCGGATATGCCAAAGGTGGTCTTGTGACAACAGCTCTGAGGAGTAAAAATTTTTCGTGATAATTTAACTATTCCCCCCCAAAAATGCGGCTAAATATGTAATAATTTAAATAATTAGAGCTTGCTGGACGAATATTTTGGCATGGCTTAGTGACAAGTCGAATACAAGCTAAAATTTGATTCGTTCAGCAAGCCCTAAT
>Ga0207807_1000014_pt1 | contig 72300 bp, 86 predicted proteins | sample HigsolmetaGSP15D_FD_184843 | JGI IMG/M metagenome (GOLD analysis project Ga0207807, IMG submission 184843) | High solid enriched microbial communities from the Joint BioEnergy Institute, USA - SP1-5-D (SPAdes) | ecosystem: Engineered > Bioreactor > SSF (Solid state fermentation) > Aerobic >... | reverse complement strand
ACAATTTTCAAAGTTAGAAACCAAAGCTATTCTCCGTTTACAGTTTTTTCTCCCATCCGGTTTTCAGGGAACACATCCCAAAATAAAATACAGGTCCGGTGATGATGGCGGAAAGGTCACACCCGAATACATCCCGAACTCGGAAGTTAAGCTTTCCAGCGCCGATGGTAGTTGGGGGTTTCCCCCTGCGAGAGTAGGACGTTGCCGGGCCAAAAAAAAACCGCAGGCGATTTGTCTGCGGTTTTTCACATTTCAAAAATGGAGGTTTCGGTAATCCATTTTTCTTCAAACCGATGCCGGCTTTGGAAGGGCGGGACAGTATCCGGCCTAGCGGGTTTTTAAAGCGCAATCAGTGAAAAGATAAAAGAAATCAGCAGTTTTTTGAAAATCGGAGTAAGAAAAGTTAAAATTGGGCGGGTTGTTCTGTTGCATTTTTGCGGGGGAATCCTGTATAATTATAGTCAAATATAGTCAAAGTCAAAAGACAGTGTCAGGAGGTGGCTTTGATGAAAAATATATCTGATATCATAGAGGAATATTTAAAACGGATTCTGGAACTGAATGAAAAAGAAATTCTTGAAATAAAACGCAATGAGATTGCCGATAAGTTCCAATGTGTCCCTTCACAAATCAATTATGTCATCAATACGCGGTTTACGATTGAAAGAGGGTATATTGTTGAAAGTAAAAGGGGCGGCGGCGGTTATATCCGGATCATGAAAGTGCGGCCTGAAAGCGATGCGGAACTGATTGACCAGCTGCTCGTGCATATCGGCAATGTCATCTCCCAGTCCAATGCGGAAGCCATCATTCTCCGGCTCGTTGAAGAAGAGGTGATCTCAAGGCGGGAGGCAAAAATCATGCTCAGCGTGATGGACCGCTCCGTGCTCTACATCCAGTTGCCGGAACGGGATGAACTGCGTGCCAGAATGTTGAAATCCATGTTAACAACCTTAAAATACAAGTAACTACAGAGGTGAGTATGCTGTGATTTGCCAGGAATGCAATGAAAGGCCGGCAACCATGCATTTTACAAAAATTATAAACGGTGTGAAAACGGAATTCCATCTTTGCGAAAAGTGCGCGCAGGAGAAAGGGGAAAAGTTTTCATCGGATTGGGGAAAAAGCTTTTCCTTCGATAATTTGCTCGCGGGCCTTTTTAATTTTGACCCGGCCATCCAACTTTTCAAACAGGAAACAGCGCCTGACCCGGATGTGCTTCGCTGCAGCCATTGCGGGATGACATTGACCCGGTTTTTAAATACGAGCCGGTTAGGCTGCCCGCATTGTTATGAGACGTTTCAGCACCAGCTTGTCCCGATTTTGCAGCGTCTCCACGGCGGCAACGTTGCGCATGAAGGAAAAATACCGGCACGGATTGGTGGTGCCATTTACACAAAGAAGAAACTGCAGGAACTAAAGGCGGCGTTGCAGGAAGCCATCAGCCAGGAAGAATTTGAAAAAGCAGCAGAACTCCGCGATCAAATTCGCGCACTTGAAGGTTCTTCTCAAGCTAAAGGAGGGGAACAGTAATGTCTTTGGAACATTTTTTGCACGAAGCGTCCAGTTCCTGGATGAACGAGCAGGGGCCTGAATCGGAAATTGTACTGACCTCACGTGTCCGTCTGGCAAGAAATTTAAAAAATTTCCGGTTCCCGTCCTTGTTTAGTACCGAGGAAGCAAGGGAAATTATGAAAATAATCCAGGATATCGCCCGGAATCATTTTCCGGCTGAACTGCAGGTTGAATTTTTAAAAATGGATGAATTAAAACCGCTCGAAAAAAGGGTGCTTGTGGAGAAACACCTGATCAGCCCGCAGCTTGCTGAAGAATCGGGTGACGGGGCAGTTATTTTGTCAAGCGGCGAAGATATTAGTATTATGATAAATGAGGAAGATCATTTACGCATACAATGTCTCTCTCCGGGGCTTCAATTGCATGAAACGCTTCAGAAAGCCAATCAGCTTGATGACCTGATTGAAAATGGGGCCGATTATGCTTTTGATGAAACGCTCGGTTACTTAACCAGCTGCCCGACGAATGTCGGAACAGGCATCCGCGCATCGGCCATGATGCATTTGCCGGGGCTTGTGCTGACACAGCAAATTAAACAAATCATTCCGGCGATTCATCAGCTTGGTTTGGTGGTAAGAGGAATATATGGCGAAGGAAGCGAAGCCATCGGAAATATTTTTCAAATTTCCAACCAGGTGACACTCGGAACACCGGAAGAAAACATTGTCTCAGATTTAACCAGTGTCATCCGGCAGATCATTACACAAGAAAGATCGGCAAGGGAAGCATTGGTGCAGACTTCAAACATACAATTAGAAGACAGGGTTTACCGTTCGCTCGGTGTCCTGCAAAACAGCAGGATCATTGAAACAAAAGAAGCGGCCCGTTGTTTGTCCGATGTCCGGCTGGGAATTGATCTGGGCTATATTCAAAACATTTCGAAACAAATTTTAAATGAATTGATGATTTTAATGCAGCCGGGATTTTTACAGCTTTATGCCGGAAGATCGCTCAGCCCGTATGAAAGGGATATCCGGAGGGCTACACTGATAAGAGAACGTTTGAGGCTTGAGGAGACCAAATGAACAGGAGGAATGACAGATGATGTTTGGAAGATTTACAGAGAGAGCCCAGAAAGTGCTGGCCCTTTCCCAGGAAGAAGCAATCCGCCTGAAACATAACAATATCGGAACGGAACATATTTTGCTCGGACTTGTCCGCGAAGGGGAAGGCATCGCAGCAAAAGCGCTGTACGGCCTGGGTTTAAGCGCCGAAAAAATCCAGGAAGAAGTGGAAACCCTGATCGGGAACGGCCAGGAAATTTCCCAAACGATCCACTACACGCCAAGGGCCAAAAAAGTGATTGAACTGTCAATGGATGAAGCGAGAAAACTCGGGCACTCCTATGTTGGAACGGAACATATTCTCCTCGGGCTGATCCGTGAAGGTGAAGGCGTTGCGGCACGTGTGCTGACAAATCTCGGCGTCAGCTTAAATAAAGCAAGGCAGCAGGTGCTCCAATTATTGGGCAACAGTGAAGCATCCGTGCAGGGCGGTTCGGCGGCCAGCGTCAGCACACCGACACTGGACAGCCTGGCCCGCGATTTGACAGCGATCGCACGGGAAGATTCCCTTGATCCGGTAATCGGGCGGAGCAAAGAAATCCAGCGTGTCATTGAAGTGCTGAGCCGGAGGACAAAAAACAACCCTGTCCTGATCGGGGAACCGGGCGTCGGGAAAACGGCCATTGCAGAAGGACTCGCCCAGCAAATTGTCCATAATGAAGTGCCGGAAACCCTACGTGACAAACGGGTCATGACGCTCGATATGGGTACGGTTGTAGCCGGCACAAAATACCGCGGCGAATTTGAAGACCGCCTGAAAAAAGTGATGGATGAAATCCGACAGGCCGGCAATATCATTCTTTTCATTGATGAACTGCATACTTTAATCGGGGCCGGCGGTGCGGAAGGGGCCATTGATGCCTCCAATATTTTAAAACCGTCGCTTGCCCGCGGCGAACTGCAGTGCATCGGTGCTACGACACTGGATGAATACCGGAAATATATTGAAAAAGACGCGGCACTGGAAAGAAGGTTCCAGCCGATCCAGGTCGATGAGCCGACGATTGATGAGTCGATCCAGATTTTAAAAGGGCTGCGCGACCGCTATGAAGCACACCATCGCGTCTCGATTACCGATGAGGCGATCGAAGCCGCTGTAAAACTTTCGGACCGCTATATCGCAGACCGGTTCCTGCCGGATAAAGCGATTGACTTAATTGATGAAGCCGGATCGAAAGTGCGCCTCCGTTCCTTTACAACGCCGCCGAATTTGAAAGAGTTGGAATTGAAACTGGAAGAGGTGCGCAAGGAAAAAGATGCAGCCGTCCAGAGCCAGGAATTTGAAAAAGCGGCTGCGTTAAGGGATACCGAACAGAAACTGCGCGAACAGCTGGAGGAAACGAAGAAAAGCTGGAAGGCAAAACAAGGCCGGGAAAACAGCGAAGTCACAGTCGATGATATAGCGCTTGTTGTTTCGAGCTGGACGGGAGTTCCAGTGACGAAACTGGCGCAAACCGAAACGGAAAGGCTTTTGCACCTTGAAGAAATCCTTCATTCCCGTGTGATCGGGCAGGAAGAAGCGGTGCTTGCTGTGGCAAAAGCAGTCCGCCGTGCACGGGCAGGATTAAAAGATCCGAAACGCCCGATCGGTTCCTTCATTTTCCTCGGGCCGACAGGGGTCGGAAAAACAGAACTGGCGCGTGCGCTTGCGGAAGCGATGTTCGGCGATGAAGACGCTATGATCCGGATTGATATGTCCGAATACATGGAGAAACATTCGACTTCCCGCCTCGTAGGTTCGCCGCCTGGATATGTCGGTTTTGAAGAAGGCGGCCAACTGACGGAAAAGGTACGGAGAAAACCGTATTCGGTTGTGCTGCTTGATGAAATTGAAAAAGCGCATCCGGACGTTTTCAACATTTTGCTTCAGGTGCTGGATGACGGCCGCCTGACCGATTCCAAGGGCCGCACGGTTGATTTCAGCAATACGATTGTCATCATGACATCGAATGTTGGCGCAGATGCTTTAAAACGCAACAAGAGCGTCGGCTTCACCATTCAGGATACCGTCGAGGCCGATTATAAAGACATGAAGGACAAAGTGCTCGAGGAACTGAAAAAAGCGTTCCGGCCTGAGTTTTTGAACCGTGTTGATGAAACCATTGTGTTCCATTCGCTTGAGAAGAAACATTTGAACGAAATTGTCACATTGATGGCGAAAGAATTGTCGGACCGGTTAAAAGAGCATCATATCGAACTTGTGCTGACGGATGCCGCAAAGGAAAAAGTGGCGGAAAAAGGCTACGATCCTGAATACGGCGCGCGGCCGCTGCGCAGATCGATTCAGAAAAACATCGAAGACCGCCTTTCGGAAGAAATGCTGAAAGGCAATATAAAAGAAGGGCAAAAGGTATTGGTCGATGTAAAAGACGGCGAATTTACTTTTGCCAGTGTGGCGGAGTCGGAAGCTGTATCGTCCAATTCTTAATGCCGGAAGCAGGAAGGGTACAATGGTATTGGAGATTGTACCCTTTTTTTCACATAGCGGTTTCTTATACGATTTTAATTAAATTTCAAGATACTTTGTTTACACTTATACACATAGATATTAGGGAAAGGGGTTTAAGATGGCAAAAAAAACCGTGAAGTTTGTTTGCCAGAACTGCGGCTACGAGTCGCCAAAATGGATGGGAAAGTGCCCGCAATGCAACCAGTGGAACCAGATGGTGGAGGAAGCGGAGGCGCCAAAAAGGAGGGGCTTTTTTTTACATCCTGAGCCCGGAAATGAAACCAAAGCGGCGCCTATTACGTCTATAGAGTCTAAAGAAGAAAAAAGGACGAAAGTGGATTTTGGCGAGCTGAATCGTGTCCTCGGAGGCGGCATTGTTGCCGGGTCACTTGTTTTGATCGGCGGGGATCCCGGGATCGGCAAATCAACCCTGCTTTTGCAAGTGTCATCACAACTGGCAAAGCACGGGTTAAATGTACTGTATATCTCCGGGGAGGAATCGGCGAAACAGACGAAATTAAGGGCAGACCGGTTAAACATCCATACCGACCATCTTTATGTGCTGCCGGAAACGGACCTTTCCGTGATCCAGCAGGCGATAGATGAACTGAACCCCGGCTTTGTTATCATTGATTCCATCCAGACGATTTACCATCCGGAAATCCAGTCTGCGCCGGGCAGTGTGTCGCAAGTGAGGGAAACGACTGCACAGCTGATGCGGACGGCAAAAACAAAAAATGTGGCCATCTTCATTGTCGGCCACGTGACAAAAGAAGGCTCCATTGCCGGCCCGCGCGTGCTTGAACATATGGTGGATACGGTCCTGTATTTTGAAGGTGAACGCCATAATGCCTACCGGATATTAAGGGCGGTCAAAAACCGCTTTGGCTCGACCAATGAAATTGCGATTTTGGAAATGAAAGAATCCGGTTTGGAAGAAGTCCAGAACCCTTCCGAAATTTTTCTGGAAGAACGGACAAAAGGTGCAGCCGGTTCTACCGTGGTTGCTTCCATTGAGGGGACGCGCCCGGTGCTTGTCGAGATCCAGGCGCTTTTGGCTCCGACGTTTTTCAATATGCCGCGGCGGATGGCATCCGGGATTGATTATAACCGTGTCACGCTGATTATGGCGGTGCTTGAAAAACGGGCCGGCCTTTTGATTCAGAACCAGGATGCATATTTAAAAGTTGCCGGCGGCCTGAAAGTGGATGAACCGGCAGTGGATTTGGCAGTTGCCGTCAGCGTGGCATCCAGTTTCCGCGACAAGCCGACAAATGCGGATGACTGCATTATCGGAGAAGTCGGGCTGACGGGGGAAGTCAGGCGGGTGTCCCGCATTGAGCAGCGCGTCCAGGAAGCGGCAAAGCTCGGTTTCCGGCGGGCGATCATTCCGAAAAATAATATGGGTGGGTGGACGCCGCCAAAGGAGATTCAAGTGATCGGCGTCGCTACCATCCAGGAAGCTTTAAAAGCGGCACTCGGAGGATGAGACGGGGAACAAACTTCCGTGCCTTCTTGTGTTCTTTGGATCAGTGCGTGAAGGAACCGGGAAGTGAAGGCAAACGTGGGAAAAAACGGAACCCGCTGGATAAGCAAACAACTGCCGCGAATCCGCGTTTGCAGGATCCGTTATGATGTAAAGGCAGAAAAGACAACGGCTGGCAGGATACAAATTTTAAAAGAAAGCAGGGGATGTGCATGAAGCCTGAAAATGCCCGGAGAAAACCGCGGCGATTAAACGGCTCGGCAGGGAAAAATAATACGAAGGCAAACGTTTTAAACCATATTTTTTGTTTATAATGTATAAAGGAGGTGAACATGTTGTTAAGACGGCTTATACAAATTTGTTTGGTGCTGATTGGCGGCACGCTCGGTGTTTTCCTGCTGCCTGATTTTTACAAACTTGTGAATGTGGATTATGTGTTAATCAAAAACCCGTATGTTTCAGCGCTGTTGGGGGCTATTATCTTTTATCTTATTACTTTCTGGTCCATTCATTATATCGTTGATTTTGTCGATTGGTTTGAGGATTCACTGGTAAAAGTCCCGATGACGGAAATTTTTTCCGGAACCTTTGGCCTTGTGCTGGGCCTGATTATTGCTTATCTGGCAAGCATTCCGGTCCGGGGAATTCCGATTGTCAATACAATCGTGTCGATTACGCTTACGGTATTACTCGGTTATATCGGATTCCAGGTCGGTTTTAAGAAAAGAGAAGAAATTTTCAATTTGTTTTTTAGCCGGCAGCACAGGCGGAAAGGCGGGACAGAGCAAGAAGGGCATCCGCAGCCTGGAAAACAGGTGAAGATTCTTGATACAAGCGTTGTTATCGACGGGCGGATTGCGGATATTTGCCAGACCGGTTTTCTTGACGGCCCGATTGTGATTCCGCTCTTTGTGCTTGAAGAATTACAGCATATTGCCGATTCTTCGGATGCCTTGAAAAGAAACCGGGGCCGGCGCGGGCTTGATATCTTAAACCGGATACAGAATGAACTGCCGATCGAAGTACAAATGTACGAAGGCGATTTTGAAGATATCCAGGAAGTGGACAGCAAGCTCATTAAACTGGCAAAATTGATGAACGGGATTGTCGTGACAAATGATTACAATTTAAATAAAGTGTGTGAATTCCAGAAAGTCAAAGTGCTCAATATCAATGACCTTGCCAACGCCGTAAAACCGGTTGTGCTCCCCGGCGAAGAACTCAATGTCCAGCTCATTAAAGACGGGAAAGAGCATCACCAGGGGATTGCCTATTTGGATGACGGCACGATGATTGTTGTCGAAGAAGGCAAAAATTACATTGGCAAACGCATTGATGTGCTTGTGACAAGCGTCCTGCAGACTTCAGCGGGCCGGATGATTTTTGCCAAGCCGAAGCTGCTCGAAAAAGCGTTATAATGGAGATGGAACACCCGCGGCCCGGGCCGCGGGAGGTTTAAACGCGATGCCGGGGGAGATTGGATTTGACAGATTATGAGGTGATTATACCGGCAGCCGGATCGGGGAAACGGATGGGCGCAGGGTTCAACAAATTATTTCTTGAACTGAACAAGCGCCCGGTCATTGCTTTTACAGCAGAAGTTTTTTTGGCTGATCCGTCCTGCAAAAAGTTGATACTTCCCGTGCAGCCGCATGATTTGGAAGAGATGAAGCGTATTTTGCCCCGCTCGGAAAAAATAGTATTCGCCCGCGGCGGTTCTGAACGGCAATATAGCGTGCGGAACGGGCTGGAACTTGCCGGAAGCTGCAGCGTCATTCTTGTCCATGACGGTGCAAGGCCGTTTATCAGCACCGGATTCATTGCAGCACTGGCGGCAATGGCCGGGGAGAAAGGGGCGGCGATAGCGGCTGTCCCGGTAAAAGACACGATCAAAAGAGCAAAAGACCAGATTGTAACCGAGACGATTGAGCGGAGCAGCTTGTGGCAGATCCAAACGCCACAAGCTTTTCGCACGTCTGTCTTGAAAAATGCGCATAAAGCGGCGGAACGGGACGGCTTTCTCGGAACGGATGAAGCCTCGCTGGTCGAACGGATCGGCCATGCTGTACATATTGTGCCGGGAAGTTATGATAATATTAAAATTACGACACCGGAAGACCTTTATTTTGCAGAAGCGATTTTAAAAAAGCAGGGGGGAGGATGAAGATGTTCAGGATCGGACAAGGCTTTGATGTGCACCGGTTCGGGGAGGGGCGTCCCCTGATGATCGGGGGAGTTGAAATTCCGTATGAAAAAGGTTTGCTCGGCCACTCCGACGCGGATGTGTTGCTTCATGCCGTAGCGGACGCCTGCCTCGGGGCCATTGGGGAAGGGGATATCGGCCGGCATTTTCCGGATACAGATGCGGCATTTAAAGATGCGGATTCTGCGGCGCTTTTGGCGCATGTTTTTCGGCTTGTGAAACAAAAAGGGTACAAGCTCGGCAATCTTGATTGCACGATTATTGCCCAAAAGCCGAAAATGGCGCCCTATATCGGGAAAATGCGGGAAACGATCGCGCGCATTTTGGAAGCAGAGAACGGGCAGGTCAATGTCAAGGCGACCACGACGGAAAAACTCGGCTTTGCCGGGCGTGAAGAAGGCATTGCTGCGCAGGCGGCAGTACTGCTGGAGCAGGCTTAACCAGTGTAAGCTGTAATGGTGCGATCGGGACAAGCCAGGCAGTTCAGGGCCCGCACTGCCTGCTGGACCCATATTAACCGGCGGATGGCCTGCATATGTTTCACCGAAAATGGTGTAACGGAGCCGGGCGGCTGTTTACGGGAACCCGTTTTTCGCTGGAACAAGTATAGTTGGGGTATAGCTGCAAAAGAGTGGGCGCGAGCGGGACAAGCCAGGCGGTTTAGGTCCCGTAATGCTGCTGGAACAAGCATAACAGCAGAGATTTTGCCTGCAAGATGTGTGATTAACATCACGTAAAACATCTTTCATCCGCCGGGCCGGAACGAGCCACCGGTTTACGGCTTTTTCAGACGGTGATACAATAAAATAAGACAAAAAGCGACAATTTAAAGGAGAATCGACATGGCAAACGAAATCAGAGTACGGTACGCTCCGAGCCCGACCGGTTTTTTGCATATCGGGAATGCCCGTACCGCATTATTCAATTATTTATTTGCGCGCAGCAAAGGTGGAAAGTTCATTATCCGGATTGAAGATACCGACCAGAAGCGGAATGTGGAAGGCGGCGTGGAAAGCCAGCTGAAATATTTGAAATGGCTCGGCATCGACTGGGACGAAAGCATTGATGTCGGCGGCGAATACGGGCCTTACCGCCAGTCGGAACGCCTCGATATTTATAAAAAATATTATGAAGAGCTGCTTGACCGCGGGCTGGCTTATAAATGCTATTGTACGGAAGAAGAACTGGAAGCCGAACGTGAAGCCCAGCTTGCACGCGGGGAAATGCCGCGTTATTCTGGGAAATGCCGCCATCTGACAGAAGAAGACAGGAAGCGGCTTGAAGCGGAAGGCCGGAAACCGAGCCTCCGTTTCCATGTTCCGGAAGGCAAAGTGTATACGTTCAACGATATCGTAAAAGGCGAAGTATCTTTTGAATCGGACGGAATTGGCGACTTTGTCATCGTTAAAAAAGATGGGATGCCGACTTATAATTTTGCGGTTGCGATCGATGATCATTTAATGAAAATTTCCCACGTGCTCCGGGGGGACGACCATATTTCCAACACGCCGAAACAGCTGATGATTTATGAAGCATTCGGTTTTGAACCGCCGGTATTCGGCCACATGACGCTGATTGTCAATGAGCACCGGAAAAAACTGAGCAAACGCGACGGAAGCATCATCCAGTTTATTGAGCAGTACGCGGAACTCGGTTATTTGCCGGAAGCGTTGTTTAATTTTATTGCCATGCTCGGCTGGTCACCGAAGGGCGAGGAAGAAATTTTTTCGCGGGAAGAATTCATCCAGATTTTTGACCCCGAACGGCTGTCGAAATCGCCCGCTTTGTTTGACCGCCAAAAATTGGCATGGATGAACAACCAGTATATGAAAAAGCTCGATCTGGATAAAGTTGTGGAGCTTGCGTTGCCGCATCTTGTAAAAGCAGGGCTCGTCCCGGAAAACCGGACACCTGAAGAAGAACAATGGGTGCGCAAACTCATCTCCCTCTATCAGGAACAAATGAGCTACGGCGCGGAAATTGTCGAGCTGTCGAAACCGCTCTTCTTTACGGATGAGATCACATATGACGACGAAGCAAAAGCGATTTTGTCGGAAGAACACGTTCCGGAAGTGCTCCGTGCATTCCTTGAAGAACTGGACAGGATCGAACCATTTGAAGCAGGCGAAATAAAAAAAGGAATCAAAGCGGTGCAAAAAGCAACCGGGCAAAAGGGGAAAAAGCTGTTTATGCCGATCCGTGTTGCCGTTAGCGGCCAGACACACGGCCCGGAACTGCAAAGCCTGATCGAACTGCTCGGCAGAGAAAAAGTGAAGAAACGCCTTGAAAGAATCACGGGTTAACATTTTTGCGAAAATAGGATATGATATGGTTAAAATGGATGTGTGAAAAAGCGTTGAGAAGGAGAAGTAGGAAGAGGACGCTTCAAAGAGAAAACCATCGCCGGCTGAAAGTGGTTTAAGCCCCTCCTTTTCTGAAATGCACCTTCGAGCCTGTATCTGAACGCGCTCGCCAGTAGGATGCAGCGGGGCCGCCCGTTAACAGGGAAAGTTGGGCAGCGGGCAAGGCCTGCCGCCAAACAGAGTGGAACCGCGCGATCAAGAAGCGTCTCTGTCCGTTGCAGAGGCGCTTCTTTTTTAAATGGCAGGCTCCGTTAAAGAAAAGATCGGTGCCGATCTGGCTGATGGAAATGCAAAGCGGAAGAAATTTTATAACCGGACAGGGAATGGGAAAGAAACAAACGAAAGGGGAGTAGCACATGTTTAAGCGGTTGAAGGAAGACATTGAAGTGGTTTTTGATCAGGATCCGGCAGCACGGACGTATTTTGAAGTGATCTTGACTTACTCCGGTCTTCACGCCATCTGGGCACACCGGATTGCGCACTTTTTTTATAAAAAGAAAATGTTTTTTATCGCCCGGGTGATTTCGCAGCTCAGCCGCTTCTTTACCGGAATTGAAATCCATCCCGGTGCAAAAATCGGCAGGCGGTTTTTCATCGACCACGGCATGGGGGTAGTGATCGGGGAAACGTGCGAAATCGGCGATAACGTGACGGTTTACCAGGGCGTTACGCTCGGCGGCACCGGAAAGGAAAAGGGCAAGCGCCATCCGACGATTAAAGACAATGCGTTAATCGCAAGCGGGGCGAAAGTTTTAGGTTCGATTACGATTGGGGAAAATGCAAAAATAGGGGCAGGTTCTGTCGTATTAAAGGATGTCCCGCCCAATTCGACAGTGGTCGGCATTCCGGGCAGGGTCGTCGTCCAGGACGGCGTCAAAATCAAAAAAGATTTAAAACATAATAAGCTGCCTGACCCTGTTGCGGACCTCCTGAACAGCATGCAGCAGGAAATCGAGGCTTTGCGGTCGGAATTAGAACAACTGAGAAAGGAAGGAGCAAGAACGTATGAGCATTCAGATATATAATACGTTAACAAGAAAGAAGGAGCCGTTTATCCCGCTTGAAGAGGGGAAAGTGAAAATGTATGTATGCGGCCCGACTGTCTATAATTATATCCATATTGGAAATGCGCGGCCGGCGATCGTATTTGACACGGTCCGGCGCTATTTGGAGTTTCGGGGTTATGATGTCCATTATGTGTCGAATTTCACCGATGTGGATGATAGACTCATTAAAGCCGCGAAAGAACTCGGGGAAGAAGTGCCGGTGATCAGCGAGCGTTTTATTCAGGCCTATTTTGAAGATATTGATGCGCTCGGTTGCAGCCATGCGGACGTCCATCCGCGCGTGACAGAAAATATGGATACGATCATTGCGTTTATTGAAAAATTAATTGAAAAAGGTCATGCCTACGAATCAGACGGTGATGTTTACTACCGCACGAGAAGTTTTCCGGATTACGGTAAATTGTCCCATCAATCTATTGACGAATTGAAATCGGGTGCGAGAATTGAAGTAGGGGAAAAGAAAGAAGACGCCCTTGATTTTGCCCTTTGGAAAGCGGCAAAAGCGGGGGAAATCTCCTGGGACAGCCCGTGGGGGAAAGGCCGGCCGGGATGGCATATTGAATGCTCGGCCATGGCAAGAAAATATCTTGGCGATACGATTGACATCCACGCGGGCGGGCAGGACCTGACTTTTCCGCACCACGAAAATGAAATTGCCCAGTCAGAAGCTTTGACAGGCAAACCGTTTGCTCGTTACTGGCTGCATAACGGCTATATCAATATTGATAACGAAAAAATGTCGAAATCGCTCGGAAACTTTGTGCTTGTCCATGACATCATCAAACGGCATGATCCGCAAGTTTTGCGCTTTTTCATGCTGTCGGTGCATTACCGCCATCCGATCAACTATAGCGAGGAACTGCTTGCCAATGCGAAGGCAGGGCTTGAACGGATCAAGACGTCGTACCAAAATGTAAAGCACCGGCTCGAATCCAGTGCAAATCTGGCGGAAGATGGTGAAAAATGGCTGGAACAGGCCCGTTCGCTCCATCGCCAGTTTATCGGGGCGATGGACGATGACTTCAATACGGCAAACGGCATTTCTGTTTTGTTCGAACTGTCGAAGCAGGCCAATTATTACTTGCGGGGGAAAAATACGACAGAAACCGTTCTCCGGGCATTTATAAAAGAGTTCGAAACGATTTCCGGCGTGCTCGGCCTGAAACTCGAGGAAGAAGCGCTTTTGGACGAAGAAATTGAAGCGCTGATTGAAAAACGGAATGAAGCAAGAAAGGCGCGTAATTTCCAACTGGCTGATGAAATCCGCGACAAGCTGAAAAGCATGAATATCATTCTGGAAGATACGCCCCAAGGGGTGAGATGGAGACGCTTATGACGGTCACCCTTGATCCGAAACAATTGAACAGCCTTGCGCTTGCCTATATGGGGGATGCGGTATATGAAGAATATATCCGGCACCATGTCCTTTTGCAGGGAAAAACGAAGCCAAACCGCCTCCACCGGGAAGCGATCCGCTTTGTTTCAGCGAAGGCGCAGGCTCAAGTTTTAAAACAGATGATGAACGAAGATCTTTTAACAGAAGAGGAAACCGCTGTTGTCCGGCGCGGCAGAAATGCGAAGTCGGGCACGGTTCCGAAAAATACGGATGTCCAGACATACCGGCACAGCACTGCATTCGAAGCGCTGATCGGCTACCATTATTTGTCCGGCAGCCGGGAGCGGATGGAAGCGCTGATTGAAAAAGCAATTGGCATTGTCGAAGGCCAGAAAGGAGGGGTGCGCTGATGGACCAGGAGTATATTGCAGGCAAAAACCCGGTGCTGGAAGCATTAAGAGCGGGCCGGGAAATCAACAAAATCTGGATTGCGGAAGGTTCACAAAAAGGCGCCATGAAGCAGGTGATGGAGCTTGCAAGGGAAAGAAAAGTGGCCGTCCAATTTGTCCCGAAGAAAAGGATTGACCAGGTGGCGGACGGGGCGCATCAGGGCGTACTGGCACTCGTTGCCGCTTACCGGTATGCAGAAACAGGCGATATGTTCAAGCTTGCCAAAGAGCGGAATGAGCACCCGTTTATCCTGATTCTTGATGAATTGGAGGATCCGCATAATCTTGGCTCGATTTTACGGACGGCCGATGCGGTCGGCGCACACGGCGTCATTATTCCGAAAAGGCGCTCGGTCGCATTAACAGCAACGGTGGCGAAAGCTTCAACCGGCGCGATTGAACATATCCCGGTGGCGCGGGTAACAAACCTTTCGCAAACGATTGCCGGCTTAAAGCAGCAAGGGTTGTGGATTGCGGGAACCGATGCTTCCGGGACGACCGATTACCGGCAAATGGATGCGGATCTGCCGCTCGGCCTTGTCATCGGCAGTGAAGGCAGGGGAATGAGCAGGATCGTAAAAGAAGCATGCGACTTTCTGATCCGCCTTCCGATGGCAGGGCATGTGACTTCGCTCAATGCGTCCGTTGCTGCCGGCCTGCTCATGTATGAGGTTTACAGGAAGCGCCATCCGCTTGGTGAATAAAATGAATATTTTGCTGGTGGACGGCTATAACATCATTGGCGCCTGGCCGGAACTCCAAAAATTGAAACAAAAAGACCTTGGCGCCGCCAGAGACCGGCTTGTTGAGATCATGGCGGAATACCAGGGCTATACGGATGACAAAGTCATCGTCGTTTTTGATGCTTACGGGGTGAAAGGCCTGGAAAAAAAGTACCGCTATCACAAAGTGGAAGTCATTTTTACAAAAGAAAATGAAACGGCAGATGAACGGATTGAAAAAATGGCCATTAAACTGAACAACATCCGCACGCAGATTTATGTGGCCACATCCGATTTTACTGAGCAGTGGCAAATATTCGGCCAGGGCGCTTTAAGAATTTCAGCACGCGAACTGTTGACCAAAGTGGAAGTGATTGAACAAAAGATTAAAAGAAATGTAAAATCAATTCAAGAGGAAAAGCCGGCAACAAGAATACCGTTAAGCCAGGAGGTCATGGAAATTTTCGAAAAATTACGCAGGGGGAAAAGATGAGCGGTTGACGATTGAAAATTCTGTACTGTATAATAGCTTTTATCGAATGCTCATGGGGGGATACAGGTGAACCTGAACATTGAGGCAGCATATGAAGAAAGATATGGCACGATGCAGGACGAAGAGTTGGTTGAACGGATACACAACGGCGAAAGCGAAGCGCTGGATTACTTGATCCAAAAATACAGAAACTTTGTCAGGGCAAAAGCGCGTTCTTACTTTATCATCGGGGCCGACCGCGAGGATATTATCCAGGAAGGCATGATCGGTCTGTATAAGGCCATACGCGACTACAGAGAGGACAAGCTCACGTCTTTCAGGGCTTTTGCTGAATTATGCATCAACCGGCAAATGATTACCGCAATTAAGACTGCCACCCGCCAAAAGCACATACCGCTTAATTCTTACATTTCCCTGGACAAGCCAATTTATGATGAAGAATCCGACCGTACGTTGATGGATGTCATCACCGGCGCGAAAATTTCCAATCCTGAAGAATTGATTTTAATCCGCGAAAAATATGTCCGTATAGAAGTAAAAATATCCGAGCTGTTAAGCGATCTGGAAAGAAAAGTGCTCGCCCTTTACCTGGACGGGCAGTCCTACCAGGAAATTTCAGAAGAATTGAACCGCCATGTAAAATCAATTGATAACGCTTTACAACGCGTCAAAAAGAAGCTGGAGCGCCTGTTGGAAAGGAGGGAGCTGACTTACTGAAAAGGTGTTGTAAGCCGTATTTCCGCCAGGCCGTTTTTCCCGGATGCAAGTGCGGCATTAAGGCGTACAAAAAGCTATCTTTCAATGCCTGGTATTCAATGCTTTCGGGAAAAACCCGGCACATCCCTTCTTCTGCTACTGATTGACACAAGCTTTCTGCCGTGTTATGTTGATTTGTAGGATTTTATGTTTTGATACGATACCGGTACGGAACCGGCGGCGCCCAAAAGACTCTCCCGGTTTTCCGGGAGAGGTTCTTTACAGCGGCAGGTTCCGTTAACGCCGTAAGACCATAAGACAGCTGGTGATGAGATGCAGAAAAAAATGGTACTTGCCTGTTCGGTTTGCGGTTCGCGCAATTACACGACCACAACGGGCAACGGAAAGGCTGAAAGAATGGAATTAAAGAAGTTTTGCAAGCACTGCAACGAACACACCATCCACCGCGGCACAAAATAACAACGAACATGAGCTTACTTGGAGGTCTTAAATACATGTCCATCACAAAATTTTTTCGTAATGTAGCTTCCGAAATGCGAAAAGTCAGCTGGCCGGGGCGCAAAGAGCTGGTCAAATACACGATTACAGTCCTTGTAACGGTTGCTTTCCTGACATTGTTCTTTATTGTCATCGATCTCGGCATTTCCGCAGTGATCCGGTGGGCTGAAAACTCATTGTAAAATGATCATTTTACACTTGAATATCCAATGATAAAACATGGTATAATGGGAGTATCATAAGCAACGACTCAAACCCGGTTAGCGGGTTTTTTCATTTGCCCAAAAAATCAAAAGACCAACAGGGAGGGACGGACATCAAGTCCTATTAAATGGAAAAAAACTGGTATGTTGTCCATACGTATTCAGGCTATGAAAATAAAGTTAAAACCAATTTGGAAAAGCGCGTGGAATCAATGGGGATGCAGGATAAAATTTTCCGGGTAGTGGTACCGGAAGAAGAAGAACTTGAAGTGAAAAATGAGAAGAAAAAAGTGGTGAAACGAAAAGTTTTCCCGGGCTATGTCCTGGTGGAAATGGTGATGACGGATGATTCCTGGTATGTCGTCCGGAACACGCCGGGCGTCACCGGTTTTGTTGGGTCGTCGGGAGGCGGTTCCAAGCCGACGCCGCTCTTGCCAGAAGAAATTAATACCATCTTGAAACGGATGGGCATGGAAGAAAAACGGGCCGATGTGAACTTTGAAATCGGCGAGACGGTGACGGTAAAAGAAGGGCCGTTTGCGAATTTTGCCGGCAAGATTGTGGAAATGGACCGCGACAAAGGCAGGGCAAAAGTCATGGTCAATATGTTCGGGCGGGATACGCCGGTAGAGCTTGTTTTTGAACAAATTGATAAAATATAACGGGATAAAACTTGAAATCCATATGCTGAGATGTTAATATGTTATAAGTCAGTATGTTCTTTGCGGATGGCCCGCCTGACCGGGCACCCGCATGAACAGACACAATGCAATCACATGATTCTTATGATACACTCGTGACACGGTCATGAGATGAATTGGCTTCGGATATGGCTTGCCTTTTTGTCTTGCCAATTGTCCGGCTAACCGCAGGAACTTGCGGGGATAGCCTGCGAAGACAACGAAGCATGTTTCGGTGTCTGCAGGAAGCTCGCGGCTTCAGCCGTGGGGGGTTCAATCAAATAGATGAGTGGGAGGGCTCAGCCCCTGTTACCACATCACGGACTTAAGGAGGTGTGTCTCGTGGCTAAAAAAGTAGTAAAAATTGTTAAATTGCAGATTCCTGCCGGTAAAGCAAATCCTGCACCGCCTGTTGGTCCTGCACTGGGCCAGGCCGGCGTCAATATTATGGGATTTTGTAAAGAATTCAACGCTCGTACTGCAGATCAGGCAGGCTTGATTATACCTGTTGAAATCACGGTATTTGAAGACCGTTCATTTACATTCATCACAAAAACCCCGCCAGCTGCAGTTCTGCTGAAAAAAGCAGCCGGCATTGAATCCGGTTCCGGCGAGCCGAACCGTACAAAAGTGGCAACTGTGAAGCGTGACAAAGTGCGTGAAATCGCAGAAACAAAAATGCCTGACTTAAATGCGGCAAGTGTTGAAGCGGCAATGCGCATGGTGGAAGGCACGGCGCGCAGCATGGGGATTACGATCGAAGACTGATCCATGCAGTACTGGTTATGTCCAACGGGGTTGCGATGCGATACTGGCTCGCAACCTTTTTCGTGGGAGGTTATTCCGTTAAAACCACATTCGAGGAGGAAATACAAATGGCGAAAAAAGGAAAAAAATATGTTGACGCTTTGAAACTCGTTGACCGTTCCAAAGCTTACCCGGTTCAGGAAGCCATTGAACTGGTGAAAAAAACAAGTTTTACAAAATTTGATGCAACCGTTGAAGTTGCATTCCGCCTCGGCGTTGACCCGAAAAAAGCGGACCAGCAAATCCGCGGTGCCGTCGTGCTTCCAAACGGAACAGGGAAAACCCAGCGCGTGCTTGTTTTTGCAAAAGGCGAAAAAGCAAAAGAAGCGGAAGCAGCCGGTGCGGATTATGTCGGCGATACTGACTACGTCAACAAAATCCAGCAGGGCTGGTTTGATTTTGATGTCATCGTGGCAACGCCGGATATGATGGGTGAAGTTGGTAAACTCGGGCGCATCCTTGGGCCTAGAGGATTAATGCCGAACCCGAAAACCGGCACGGTAACATTTGATGTGACAAAAGCGGTCCAGGACATTAAAGCCGGTAAAGTCGAATATCGTGTTGACAAAGCGGGCAATGTCCATGCCCCGATCGGGAAAGCCTCTTTTGAACCGGAAAAGTTGGTTGAAAACCTGTCAACCTTGTTTGACACATTGATGAAAGCAAAACCGTCAGCTGCAAAAGGCACTTACATGAAGAATGTTTCTGTCACATCGACCATGGGGCCTGGCATCAAAGTAGACCCGTCTTCTTTTGTGGCAGCAAAATAATGATTTGACATGCTGCCTGCGGGCTGCTATAATTAAGAACGGTTTTAAAAAGTAAACATTTGTACCGTAGACAGCAGGTGCCGGAGGGCTTAATTTCCTGCCGAGGTAATGCGTATAAATCCGGGGGCGTCTTAAGGCCTCCGCATGCATGAAACCTCCATGTCTCGGGATATGGAGGTTTTGTTTTGGTATAAATGTTCATCAAGAATATCTGTAGGAGGTGTCAAGATGGGCAGTGCAATTGAACAAAAGAAACAACTGGTGGATGAAATCACCGATAAATTCAAATCAAGTACAGCCGTTGTGGTTGTCGATTACCGCGGTTTAAACGTGGCTGAAGTAACTGAGCTGCGTAAACAGCTGCGCGAAGCGGGCGTTGAATTTAAAGTGTATAAAAACACGATGACGCGCCGTGCTGTAGAAGCAGCCGGGATGGACGGATTGAACAGCGCGCTGACCGGCCCGAATGCGATCGCATTCAGTACGGAAGACGTGGTTGCGCCTGCGAGAATCCTTAATGATTTCGCAAAAGACCACGAAGCTTTGGAAATCAAAGCAGGTGTCATTGAAGGCAATGTTGCAACCGTTGATGAAATCAAAGCACTCGCAAAGCTTCCTTCACGCGAAGGCCTGCTTTCCATGCTTCTCAGCGTACTGCAGGCGCCAATCCGCAACTTTGCTCTTGCTGCAAAAGCAGTCGCAGATCAAAAAGAAGAACAAAGCGCATAAGTTTTACGGAATATACTTTAAAAAAATATCTTGTAGGAGGATATGAAAATGACGAAAGAAGAAATCATCTCTGCTGTCAAAGAAATGACAGTGCTTGAATTGAACGATCTTGTGAAAGCCATTGAAGAAGAATTCGGCGTAACCGCTGCTGCACCGGTTGCTGTTGCTGGCGGCGCTGCAGGCGGGGAAGCTGCTGCAGAAAAAACGGAATTTGATGTTGTGCTGACTGAAGCCGGCGCACAAAAAATCAAAGTCATCAAAGTTGTCCGCGAAATCACTGGCCTTGGCCTTAAAGAAGCAAAAGAACTCGTTGACAATGCTCCAAAACCGCTTAAAGAAGGCGTATCGAAAGAAGAAGCCGAAGAACTTAAAGCGAAACTTGAAGAAGTTGGAGCCGGCGTAGAAGTGAAGTAAGACCCTTTTTAAAGTAAAAGCCCGCATTTGGCGGGCTTTTTTCAACATCTCTTCTTCCTGAATCCTCCAAGAAAGAGTGGGACTTTTCATGGCTGAACATTACTACTCGCAAAACCCTGAAGCAAAGCATCAACCGATAGATTTCACCTTTACATTGAGAGGCCATACCTTTCATTTTCAAACAGACCAAGGGGTTTTTTCAAAAAAAGAAGTCGACTTCGGCTCCCGCGTTTTGCTTGATCTGGTGACCATGCCTGAAACGGAAGGGCCGGTCCTTGATATGGGTTGCGGTTACGGACCGATCGGCCTTGCGCTTGCAACATCTTTTCCCGGCCGCCATGTGCATATGGTGGATATTAATACAAGAGCGGTCGAGCTGGCGGAGAAAAATGCTGCCCGGAACCATATTTCAAATGTTTCCATATACGAAAGCAATCTTTTTGAAAAAGTGAAAAGCGGCCCGTTTGCCCTGATTGCTACGAATCCCCCGATCCGCGCCGGAAAGCAGATCGTGCACCGGATTTTTGAAGAAAGCTACCAATATCTCGCAAAAAACGGGGAACTTTGGGTGGTCATCCGGAAAAAGCAGGGCGCCCCTTCTGCCAGGAAAAAATTAGAAAGCATATTTGATGAAGTGGATTGTGTTGGAAAAGAAAAAGGATATTTTGTTTTTAAAGCCAAAAAAATTTGACTCCCGATTTCATATATGTTAAAATCATAAAATGCCAATAGATTAAGGTTCTTTATGCAATTTAAGCTATATTTGTCAAGTATATATTTTGGATGAATTGGAAAATACTTATAAAATCATAAGCTCGTCATGCGATATGTGGTTTTTTCATAAAAAACCCTTTTTCTTTTTGCCTTAGCTTTATTGTTGTTTGACGAAAGATGCAAACAAAACGCTTGATTTGAGGGGTGAATCAGTTGTCACATCAACTAGTTCAGTATGGACGGCACCGCCAGCGCAGAAGTTACGCGCGCATCAAAGAAATTTTAGAGCTGCCAAACCTTATCGAAATTCAAACCGCATCTTACCAATGGTTCCTTGACGAAGGTTTGCGTGAAATGTTCCAGGACATCTCTCCAATCGAGGATTTTGCCGGAAACCTGTCGCTGGAGTTTATTGACTACAGCCTCGGCGAACCGAAATATTCCATCGACGAATGCAAAGAGCGCGATGTAACATACGCTGCTCCGCTTCGTGTAAAGGTGCGCCTTGTCAATAAGGAAACCGGTGAAGTAAAAGACCAGGACGTATTCATGGGCGATTTCCCGTTAATGACCGAAACGGGGACTTTCATCATTAATGGCGCGGAACGTGTTATTGTATCCCAGCTTGTCCGTTCCCCTAGTGTTTATTTTAACAGCAAAATGGACAAAAACGGGAAATACGGCTACACCGCAACGGTAATTCCGAACCGCGGCGCCTGGCTTGAATATGAAACAGATGCGAAAGATGTGGCTTATGTCCGCATCGACCGCACAAGAAAACTGCCGATTACCGTTCTCCTCAGGGCGCTCGGCTTCGGCTCCGACCAGGAAATTATTGATCTGATCGGCGATAATGAGTACTTAAGAAATACGCTTGAAAAAGATAATACCGAAAGCACGGAAAAAGCGCTTCTTGAAATATATGAACGCCTCCGTCCGGGCGAACCCCCGACCGTTGAAAATGCAAAAAGCCTGCTGATTTCGCGTTTCTTTGACCCGAAACGCTATGATCTGGCCAATGTCGGGCGTTACAAAATGAATAAAAAGCTTCACCTGAAATTCCGCCTGTTCGGGCAACGGCTGGCTGAATCGATCGCAGACCCTGAAACCGGCGAAATCATCGCGGAGGAAGGAACCGTTTTAGACCGGCGTACACTTGATAAAATTGTGCCTTTTCTCGAAAAAGGCCTGAAGTTTGAAACGTACAGCCAGGCTGGCGGCGTTGTTGATGATGATATCACATTGCAGTCCATCAAAATTTATGCCCCGATTGACGATAACAAAAAAGTCATCAATGTAATCGGAAATGCTTATGTTGATGAAAGCATTAAACATATTACACCTGCGGATATTGTGGCTTCCATCAGCTACTTCTTTAATTTGCTGCATGGCGTCGGCAATACGGATGATATCGACCACCTCGGCAACCGCCGTTTACGGTCTGTCGGCGAATTGCTGCAAAACCAGTTCCGCATCGGCCTTTCCCGGATGGAACGCGTTGTCCGAGAAAGAATGTCGATCCAGGACATTAATACTATCACGCCGCAGCAGCTGATCAATATCCGTCCGGTCATTGCGGCCATTAAGGAGTTTTTCGGCAGTTCACAGCTGTCCCAGTTTATGGACCAGACAAACCCGCTTGCGGAACTGACCCATAAACGCCGGTTGTCGGCGCTCGGCCCGGGCGGTTTGACCCGTGAGCGCGCCGGGATGGAAGTGCGTGACGTGCACTATTCCCACTACGGCCGCATGTGCCCGATTGAAACGCCTGAAGGCCCGAACATCGGGTTGATCAACTCTTTATCAACTTATGCAAAAGTAAACCGTTTTGGTTTTATCGAAACGCCTTACCGCAGGGTTGATCCGGATACAGGGCGTGTTACGGAGCATATTGATTATTTAACGGCTGATGAAGAAGACAATTACGTCGTCGCACAGGCGAACGCACAGCTGGATGAAAACGGCTTTTTCGTTGACGATGAAGTATATGCGCGTTTCCGCGGTGAAAACATTGTTGTAAAAACAGACCGCGTTGATTATATGGACGTTTCGCCGAAGCAGGTTGTATCGGCTGCAACGGCATGTATTCCGTTCCTTGAAAACGACGACTCGAACCGTGCGCTGATGGGTGCAAACATGCAGCGCCAGGCGGTTCCGCTTATGAAGCCGCAAGCGCCGATTGTCGGAACCGGGATGGAATATGTCAATGCGAAGGATTCCGGCGCGGCACTCATCTGCAAATATGACGGCATTGTTGAACATGTGGAAGCCCGGGAAATCTGGGTGCGCCGTGTGATCGATGTCGACGGACAGGAAGTAAAAGGCGACCTTGACAAATACCGCCTGCAAAAATTCAAACGTTCCAACAATGGCATGTGCATCAACCAGCGCCCGATTGTGAAAAAAGGCGACCGTGTGGTAAAAGGCGAAATTTTAGCGGACGGCCAGTCAATGGACCAAGGTGAACTTGCCCTTGGCCAGAACGTGCTCGTTGCCTTTATGACATGGGAAGGTTACAACTATGAAGATGCCATTATTATGAGTGAAAAACTTGTAAAAGAAGATGTGTATACTTCTATCCATATTGAAGAATACGAATCTGAAGCACGCGATACAAAGCTCGGGCCGGAAGAAATGACCCGTGATATCCCGAACGTCGGGGAAGATGCTTTGAAAAACCTTGACGAACGCGGGATTATCCGGATTGGTGCCGAAGTAAAAGACGGCGATTTGCTTGTCGGAAAAGTCACCCCGAAAGGCGTTACGGAATTAACGGCGGAAGAACGTCTGCTCCATGCGATTTTCGGTGAAAAAGCGCGCGAAGTCAGGGATACATCACTCCGCGTTCCGCACGGCGGCGGCGGCATCGTGCTCGATGTCAAAGTGTTTACACGTGAAGCCGGGGATGAACTTCCGCCTGGCGTGAACCAGCTTGTCCGCGTCTATATTGTACAGAAACGGAAAATCCACCAGGGCGACAAAATGGCCGGGCGCCACGGGAACAAAGGGGTTATCTCCCGGATTCTTCCGGAAGAAGATATGCCTTTCCTCCCGGATGGCACACCTGTCCAGATCATGTTGAACCCGCTTGGCGTGCCTTCCCGGATGAATATCGGGCAGGTGCTTGAACTCCACCTTGGCATGGCGGCCAAAAAACTCGGTCTTCACGTCGCGACGCCTGTATTCGACGGTGCACGTGAAGAAGATGTATGGGAAACGATTGAAGAAGCCGGCATGGCGCGCGATGCAAAAACGGTCCTTTATGACGGCCGTACCGGTGAACCTTTCGACAGCCGTGTATCAGTCGGGATTATGTATATGATCAAGCTCGCCCACATGGTTGATGATAAACTGCATGCCCGCTCAACAGGCCCTTACTCGCTTGTCACCCAGCAGCCGCTCGGCGGTAAAGCACAGTTTGGCGGCCAAAGGTTTGGCGAAATGGAAGTATGGGCGCTTGAAGCCTACGGCGCAGCCTATACGCTCCAGGAAATCCTGACTGTTAAATCGGACGATGTTGTCGGCCGTGTGAAAACTTATGAAGCGATCGTCAAAGGGGAAAATGTCCCTGAACCGGGTGTCCCGGAATCGTTCAAAGTGCTGATCAAAGAACTTCAAAGTTTGGGACTGGACGTGAAGATTCTTTCCGGCGACGACGAGGAAATTGAAATGCGCGATCTCGAAGACGACGATGACCTGAATCAGGCCGATACGCTGAATATTGCGCCCGAGACAAAAGAAGAACCGGAAGGAATCGGGGCATCCAAAGACTAATCGTTTATGTTGCTTGGAACAAACAGAGGCTTTTGCCCGGATTGTATGCATTCGTACAATCCGGCTTCTGTTTCTGTTTCTTCTGCGTGTGTTTTAAGGTACGAACCTAAAGACGAAAGGGAGGCTGGCCCCTTGCTGGATGTAAATAATTTTGAGTACATGAAAATCGGTCTTGCTTCACCGGATAAAATCCGATCCTGGTCATACGGTGAAGTAAAAAAACCGGAAACAATCAACTACCGGACGTTAAAACCTGAAAAAGACGGGCTTTTTTGCGAACGGATTTTCGGACCGACGAAAGATTGGGAATGCCATTGCGGGAAATATAAACGCGTTCGTTACAAAGGCGTGGTTTGTGACCGCTGCGGCGTGGAAGTAACAAGATCAAAAGTGCGCCGGGAAAGAATGGGGCATATTGAACTTGCCGCCCCTGTTTCGCATATTTGGTATTTCAAAGGGATTCCAAGCCGCATGGGCCTTGTGCTTGACATGTCCCCGCGCGCCCTGGAAGAAGTCATTTACTTCGCATCTTACGTCGTAACGGAAGCAGGCGACACTTCTTTGGAAAAGAAACAGCTTCTTTCCGAAAAAGAATACCGTGCCTACCGTGAAAAATACGGCAACAAATTCCAGGCAGGCATGGGCGCGGAAGCCATTAAAAAGCTGCTGCAAGATGTAGATGTCAACAAAGAATGCGAAATGCTGAAAGAAGAGCTGAAAGTTGCCCAGGGGCAGCGCCGTACACGCGCCATCAAACGCCTTGAAGTACTGGAAGCTTTCCGTAATTCCGGCAATAAACCGGAATGGATGGTGCTGGACGTTCTCCCGGTCATTCCGCCTGAACTGCGGCCAATGGTACAACTGGAAGGCGGCCGCTTTGCGACATCCGACTTAAATGATCTGTACCGCCGTGTGATCAACCGGAACAACCGCCTGAAACGCTTGCTTGATCTTGGCGCGCCAAGCATCATTGTCCAAAATGAAAAACGGATGCTGCAGGAAGCTGTTGACGCTCTGATTGACAACGGCCGCCGTGGACGTCCGGTAACCGGCCCGGGGAACCGCCCGTTAAAATCGCTTTCCCATATGCTGAAAGGGAAACAGGGCCGTTTCCGCCAAAACCTGCTCGGGAAACGGGTTGACTATTCCGGCCGTTCCGTTATTGTTGTCGGTCCAAACCTGAAAATGTACCAATGCGGCCTGCCGCGCGAAATGGCGATTGAACTGTTCAAGCCGTTCGTGATGAAAGAACTGGTTGAAAAAGGCCTCGCCCATAATATTAAAAGCGCAAAACGGAAAATTGAACGTTTGCAGCCTGAAATTTGGGATGTCCTTGAAGAAGTCATTAAAGAACACCCTGTCCTGTTGAACCGTGCGCCTACTTTGCACAGGCTCGGGATCCAGGCGTTTGAACCGACGCTTGTGGAAGGCCGTGCGATCCGTCTCCATCCGCTCGTATGTACGGCTTACAACGCGGACTTTGACGGCGACCAAATGGCGGTCCACGTTCCGTTATCCGCTGAGGCACAGGCGGAAGCGCGCATGCTGATGCTTGCCGCACAACATATTTTGAATCCGAAAGACGGGAAACCGGTCGTTACCCCGTCCCAGGACATGGTACTTGGCAACTACTACTTAACGCTTGAACGTGAAGATGCAGTCGGTGAAGGATCTGTCTTCAAAGATGTAAATGAAGTGTACATGGCTTATTACAACGGCTACGTGCATTTCCATACGAGAATTGCCATTTATGCCGGGTCGCTGAACAACCCGACGTTCACGGAAGAGCAAAACAAGAAGCTGCTGATTACCACAGTCGGGAAAGTGATCTTCAATGAAATTTTGCCGGAGAGCTTCCCATATATTAATGAACCGACGAAAACAAATCTTGAAGAAAAAACGCCGGATAAATACTTTGTTGATCCTTCGATTGACGTAAAAGCGCATATTAAAGAACAGCCGTTAATCCGCCCGTTTGTAAAAAGCTTCCTTGGCAGCATCATTGCCGAAGTGTTCAAACGGTTCAAGATTACGGAAACATCCAAGATGCTCGACCGCTTAAAAGATCTTGGCTTCCATTATTCGACAAAAGCCGGGATTACCGTTGGTGTTGCGGATATCGTCGTTTTAGGCGAGAAGGAAAAAATTCTTTCGGATGCCCAGAAAAAAGTCGATACGGTCATGAAACAGTTCCGCCGCGGTTTAATTACCGAAGACGAACGCTATGACCGCGTTATTTCGATCTGGAGCGGGGCTAAAGACACGATCCAGGGCAAACTGATGGAATCGCTCGATAAACGGAACCCGATTTTTATGATGAGTGACTCGGGGGCCCGGGGTAACGCGTCGAACTTTACACAGCTTGCCGGCATGCGCGGTTTGATGGCCAACCCGGCCGGCCGGATTATTGAATTGCCGATTAAGTCCAGCTTCCGTGAAGGCTTAACCGTGCAAGAGTACTTTATTTCTACGCACGGTGCCCGTAAAGGCCTTGCCGATACTGCCCTTAAGACGGCAGACTCGGGTTATCTGACACGCCGGCTTGTTGATGTGGCGCAGGATGTCATCATTCGTGAAGACGACTGCGGCACAGACCGCGGGCTTTTGATCAGTGCGTTGAAAGAAGGCAATGAAATCATTGAATCGCTTGAAGAACGGTTAACCGGCCGTTATTCAAGAAAAACGATCAAACATCCTGAAACAGGCAAAGTGATCATTGAGGAAAACGGCTTTATCACGGAAGATATCGCGAAGGAAATTGTCGATGCCGGCTATGAAAAAGTCTGGATCCGTTCGGCCTTCACTTGCAATACCCGCCATGGCGTATGTAAAAAATGCTACGGCCGCAACCTTGCCACCGGCCAGGAAGTGGAAGTCGGCGAAGCAGTCGGGATTATTGCCGCCCAATCGATCGGCGAACCTGGCACACAGCTGACGATGCGTACATTCCATACAGGCGGTGTTGCCGGGGATGACATCACACAAGGTCTTCCGCGTATTCAGGAATTGTTTGAAGCCCGGAACCCGAAAGGCCAGGCTGTCATTTCCGAAGTGGAAGGCGTTGTTACTTCCATCAGCGAAGGGCGCGACCGCCAATATGAAATTGTCGTTCAGGGCGCTGTCGAAACGCGCACCTATACGGCCCCTTATACTTCCCGCTTGAAAGTGGCGGTAGATGACCACGTCGTGCGCGGGCAGGAGCTGACGGAAGGTTCCATTGACCCGAAAGACCTGTTGCGTGTCACGGATGTCACAACCGTACAGGAATACTTGCTTCGTGAAGTACAGAAAGTTTACCGGATGCAAGGAGTGGAAATTGGCGACAAACACATTGAAGTGATGGTCCGCCAAATGCTGAGAAAAGTAAGGGTGCTCGATGCCGGCGACACGGATGTCCTGCCGGGAACATTGCTTGATATCCATCAGTTCGGTGAAGCGAATGAAAAGGCGCTCAAGGAAGGCAACCGCCCTGCAACAGGCCGCCCTGTTCTGCTCGGGATTACAAAAGCTTCCTTGGAAACCGATTCGTTCTTATCGGCAGCCTCCTTCCAGGAAACGACCCGCGTATTAACCGATGCGGCGATCAAGGGGAAACGCGATGAACTGCTCGGCTTGAAAGAAAACGTCATTATCGGGAAACTGGTTCCTGCAGGGACGGGCATGACCCGCTACCGCAAAACGGTTCCTGAACTGGTGAAAAAGGAAGAAGAAGTGCCGGCTGAATAATGCGGCGGCAGCACCGGCAAAAACCGGTGCTGCACCTTTTTCTGTTTTTTAGCAAAAAAAGCATGGCTTTTTTACACGGGCTGTTGACTTTAGATTTTCAAAGTGATAATATATTCAAGGTGCTCCTATGAATACCTGTATACTTTGGAGGATATTGCGATGTCTTATGAAAAAGTAAATCAGGCGAAAAGAATCGTTGTAGGGACAAAACAAACAGCGAAAGCGATAAAGTCCGGAAATGTGGATGAACTGCTCGTTGCCAGAGATGCTGATCCGAATATTACGGGCAAAGTCATTTCCGTTGCCGAACAATTCAATGTGCCGATTACGTATACCGAGTCGAAAAAACAACTCGGAAAAGTATGCGGCATTGAAGTCGGAGCTGCAGCTGTTGCACTTATTTATTAAACACTTTTTGCGGGAGAATCCGCAAAAATTTGTTTTTGCCATTAAATGAACCACCTGGATGTGTGGACTTAAATTGTTCGAAGGGAGGAAAAACAGATGCCTACTATTAACCAATTGGTGCGCAAACCTCGTAAATCAAAAATCGAGAAATCCAAGTCACCTGCGCTGAATAAAGGCTATAACAGTTTCAAAAAAATCAATACCGATCTTTCTTCACCCCAAAAACGCGGTGTATGTACCCGTGTGGGGACGATGACTCCGAAGAAACCGAACTCGGCGCTCCGTAAATATGCCCGTGTCCGTTTAACAAACGGTATTGAAGTAACGGCTTATATCCCTGGGATCGGCCATAACCTGCAGGAACACAGCGTTGTTTTAATCCGTGGCGGACGTGTAAAAGACCTGCCTGGTGTACGTTACCACATCGTGCGCGGTGCACTTGACACTGCCGGTGTTGACAACCGGAAACAAGGCCGTTCGAAATACGGGACGAAAAAACCGAAAGAAAAGAAATAATAAGAACGATAACCATACTTGAAAGGAGGATCATTTATGCCACGTAAAGGACCTGTCGCAAAACGCGACGTATTACCGGATCCAATTTACAATTCGAAACTGGTCACACGTTTAATCAACAAAATGATGATCGACGGCAAGAGAGGGAAAGCCCAGACTATCCTGTATTCTTCCTTCGATATTATCCGTGAACGCACTGGCAAAGATCCAATGGAAGTTTTTGACCAGGCATTGAAAAACATTATGCCTGTACTTGAAGTAAGAGCTCGCCGTGTCGGCGGCGCAAACTATCAGGTGCCGGTTGAGGTGCGCCCGGAACGCCGGACAACTTTAGGGCTTCGCTGGCTGGTCAATTATGCCCGCCTTCGCGGAGAAAAAACAATGGAAGAACGGCTGGCGAACGAAATCATGGATGCGGCCAACAATACAGGCGCTGCCGTGAAAAAACGCGAAGATACGCATAAAATGGCGGAAGCAAACAGAGCGTTTGCACATTATCGCTGGTAATATTCCGATACTCCTACATTACACCTATTAAGGAAGGAGAAAGTACGAGATGCCAAGAGAGTTCTCCTTAGAAAAGACTCGTAACATCGGTATCATGGCGCATATCGATGCCGGTAAAACTACAACAACCGAGCGTATCCTTTATTATACCGGCCGTATTCATAAAATCGGCGAAACGCATGAAGGTGCGTCTCAAATGGACTGGATGGAGCAGGAACAGGAGCGCGGGATTACGATTACTTCCGCTGCTACAACAGCGCAATGGAAAGACCACCGTATCAACATCATTGACACCCCGGGACACGTGGACTTCACCGTTGAAGTTGAACGCTCCCTTCGTGTCCTTGACGGCGCGGTTGCTGTCCTCGATGCCCAGTCCGGCGTTGAGCCCCAGACCGAAACCGTTTGGCGCCAGGCAACGACTTACGGTGTACCGCGGATTGTATTTGTCAATAAGATGGATAAAATCGGGGCCGATTTCTTGTATTCTGTCAGCACCCTGCATGACCGCCTGCAGGCAAATGCACATCCGGTCCAATTGCCGATCGGTGCTGAAGACAACTTTGTAGGGATCATTGACCTTATTGAAATGAATGCAACTTTCTACGGCGATGATCTCGGCACGAAAATTGAAGTGCGCGAAATCCCGGATGAGTACCGTGACCAGGCGGAAGAATATCATGAAAAATTGCTTGAAGCAGTTGCTGAAGTTGATGAAGATATTATGGAAAAATATCTTGGCGGAGAAGAGATTTCAAAAGAAGAACTGAAAGCTGCCATCCGCAAAGCAACCTGTAATGTTGAATTCTTCCCGGTACTGTGCGGCTCGGCATTTAAAAACAAAGGTGTCCAATTAATGCTGGATGCGGTTGTTGACTATCTGCCTGCGCCGACGGATGTTCCTTCCATCAAGGGGACGCTTCCGGATACAGGGGAAGAAGTATTCAGGCATTCCAGCGATGACGAGCCATTCTCGGCTTTGGCCTTCAAAGTCATGACAGACCCGTTCGTTGGTAAACTGACATTCTTCCGTGTTTATTCAGGCACATTAAGCGCTGGTTCTTATGTCAAAAACTCGACAAAGGACAAACGCGAACGCATCGGGCGTATTTTGCAGATGCACGCAAACCACCGGAAAGAAATCGACATGGTTTATGCCGGCGATATTGCTGCTGCTGTCGGCTTAAAAGACACGACAACAGGCGATACGCTTTGCGACGATAATAATCCGGTCATCCTTGAATCGATGGAATTTCCGGAACCGGTTATCCAGTTGTCGGTTGAACCGAAATCGAAAGCCGACCAGGATAAAATGACGACGGCGCTGCAAAAACTGCAGGAAGAAGACCCGACTTTCCGTGCCCATACGGATCCGGAAACGGGACAAACGATCATCGAAGGTATGGGTGAGCTTCACCTCGACATTATCGTTGACCGCATGAAACGCGAATTCAAAGTTGAAGCCAATATCGGTGCGCCGCAAGTTGCGTACCGTGAAACATTCCGCAAATCCGCACAAGTCCAAGGTAAGTTTGTACGCCAATCCGGCGGCCGCGGGCAATACGGGGATGTTTGGATTGAATTTTCACCAAACGAAGAAGGAAAAGGCTTTGAGTTTGAAAATGCGATTGTCGGCGGTGTCGTTCCGCGCGAATACATTCCGGCGATCCAGTCCGGCCTTGAAGATGCCATGCAGCGCGGTGTACTTGCCGGCTATCCGCTCGTTGACATTAAGGCAAAACTGTATGACGGTTCTTACCACGATGTTGACTCGAGTGAAATGGCATTTAAAGTGGCTGCTTCCCTTGCATTGAGGAATGCAGCATCCAAATGCGATCCGGTCCTGCTTGAACCTGTCATGAAAGTGGAAATTGTCATTCCGGAAGAATATCTCGGCGACATCATGGGACAAGTTACAGCCCGCCGCGGCCGTGTGGAAGGTATGGAAGCACGCGGAAATGCCCAGGTTGTCCGTGCCATGGTTCCGTTGTCCGAAATGTTCGGTTATGCTACAGCACTCCGATCCAGCACGCAAGGACGCGGTGTCTTCACGATGACATTTGATCATTATGAAGAAGTGCCGAAGTCCATTGCGGAAGAGATCATCAAAAAAAATAAAGGCGAATAATTGATTTATTGCCTTCAATGAAGTATAACTTTACTAGGTTGGTTCAAAGCGCTTTAAAGCTGTCCTTTCAGCTTTAAAGCATCCATATACTTACTCAATCCAAAATATTAAGGAGGATTTCCTGATGGCTAAACAAAAATTTGACCGTTCTAAAGAACACTGTAACATTGGAACAATCGGTCACGTTGACCATGGTAAAACGACTTTGACTGCTGCAATTACTGCTGTTCTTGCAAAACAAGGGAAAGCAGAAGCAAGAGCATATGACCAAATTGACGGTGCTCCGGAAGAACGTGAACGCGGTATTACCATCAACACTGCGCACGTTGAATATGAAACGGAAAAACGCCACTACGCACACGTTGACTGCCCTGGACACGCTGACTATGTGAAAAACATGATTACTGGTGCTGCCCAAATGGACGGCGCGATCCTGGTTGTATCCGCTGCTGACGGCCCAATGCCGCAAACGCGCGAACACATCCTTTTGTCCCGCCAAGTTGGCGTGCCTTACATCGTTGTGTTCCTGAACAAATGCGACATGGTGGACGACGAAGAATTGCTTGAACTTGTTGAAATGGAAGTTCGTGACCTTCTTTCCGAATACGACTTCCCTGGCGATGAAGTGCCGGTTATCAAAGGCTCTGCTTTGAAAGCTCTTGAAGGCGACCCTGAATACGAAGCAAAAATCCTTGAATTGATGGATGCTGTTGACGAATACATCCCGACTCCGCAACGTGACACGGATAAACCGTTCATGATGCCAGTTGAAGACGTATTTTCCATCACCGGCCGTGGTACAGTTGCAACCGGCCGTGTAGAACGCGGACAATTGAAAGTCGGTGACGTTGTTGAAATCGTAGGTTTGAGCGACAAACCAAAACAAACAACTGTAACCGGCGTTGAAATGTTCCGTAAAATTCTTGACTATGCTGAAGCTGGCGACAACATCGGTGCACTTCTCCGCGGTATTGCACGTGAAGAAGTACAACGCGGTCAAGTTTTGGCAAAACCGGGATCCATTACCCCGCATACAAAATTTAAAGCACAAGTTTACGTTTTGACGAAAGAAGAAGGCGGACGCCACACTCCATTCTTCTCTAACTATCGTCCGCAATTCTACTTCCGTACAACGGACGTAACCGGCATTATCACTCTTCCGGAAGGCGTTGAAATGGTAATGCCTGGCGATAACGTTGAAATGAGCGTAGAATTGATTGCCCCGATCGCGATCGAAGAAGGAACAAAATTTTCGATCCGTGAAGGCGGCCGTACAGTTGGCGCCGGTTCTGTTTCTTCCATCGAAGCTTAATTGGCTATTTAAAAAAAGCCCGGCCAGGTCATCCCGGCCGGGCTTTTTCCATGCTTACGCGCCTGGGTTGCAGCAATGTTTTCCAAAACTTGATGTTGCACCACAGGGCCTGTATAATAAAAAAGTCACTGAAATCAGCAGCATATCAAAGTTTATGTTGCATTACACCCGGCTTTTGTGTATAATGTTTGATGTTGGTCTTTGACTGCGATGAAGTGGGAGGTTGCTGGCACACCCGGCCGCTTTGCCATGGCGCGTGGGCCAGGAAAATTTCCACGGAGAATGTCTATTAGCAAATAGGCGATAAAGGAGGGAAAATAATGGCAAAACAAAAAATTCGCATTCGTTTAAAAGCATACGATCACAGAATTCTGGATCAGTCTGCAGAAAAAATTGTAGAAACAGCAAAACGATCAGGTGCAAGCGTCTCCGGTCCGATTCCGCTTCCGACTGAGAAATCCGTTTACACCATTCTGCGTGCTGTCCACAAGTACAAAGATTCTCGTGAACAATTTGAAATGCGTACACACAAACGTTTGATTGATATCGTAAATCCGACCCCGCAAACGGTTGATTCACTGATGCGGTTGGATCTGCCATCCGGCGTTGACATTGAAATTAAACTTTAATGATAAAACATGACATATTTAACAGGAGGTGTGACTGATGACCAAAGGAATCTTAGGAAGAAAAATCGGTATGACCCAAGTTTTTGCCGAGAACGGCGATCTTATTCCTGTCACTGTAATTGAAGCAACACCAAACGTTGTGCTGCAAAAGAAAACAGTTGAAACGGACGGTTATGAAGCGGTTCAGCTCGGATTTGCAGACAAACCGGAACGCCTGGCAAACAAACCGGAAAAGGGTCATGTTTCGAAAGCCAATACGGCACCTAAGCGCTTCATCCGCGAATTCAGCGGCGTAAACACAAGTGATTTTGAAGTTGGTCAAGAAGTCAAAGTAGACATTTTTGCAGAAGGTGACATTGTAGATGTTACCGGCATTACAAAAGGGAAAGGATTCCAAGGCGTCATTAAACGCCACGGACAATCCCGCGGCCCTATGGCTCACGGTTCGCGTTACCACCGCCGTCCGGGTTCAATGGGCCCGATTGCGCCAAACCGCGTCTTTAAACAAAAAGCACTCCCTGGACGCATGGGGGGAGAACGGGTTACCGTTCAAAATCTGCAAATCGTCAAAGTGGATGCAGAACGCAATCTGCTTTTGATTAAAGGTAACGTTCCTGGTCCGAGAAAAGCTTTGGTTACAGTTAAAGCAGCTGTAAAAGCAAAATAATTGCAAAGAAAGGAGGAAACAGGAATGCCAAAAGTAGCTCTATACAACCAAAACGGTTCCCAAGTCGGTGAAGTGGAATTAAACGACGCTGTATTCGGCATCGAACCGAATGAACATGTTTTATTTGAAGCGATCATCATGCAGAGGGCTTCGCTCCGCCAAGGTACCCACAAAGTAAAAGGCCGTTCTGAAGTACGCGGCGGCGGACGCAAACCATGGCGACAAAAAGGCACAGGCCGCGCACGCCAAGGATCGATCCGTTCCCCGCAATGGCGCGGAGGCGGTACGGTTTTCGGGCCTGTTCCACGCAGCTACAGCTACAAACTGCCGAAAAAAGTACGCCGTCTTGCGATTAAATCCGCTCTATCGTCAAAAGTAAAGGAAAACAATATTTTGGTTCTGGACGCATTAAGTTTTGATGCGCCAAAAACAAAAGATTTTATTGCTGTCCTGAAAAATTTGTCAGTGGATAAAAAAGCACTTGTTGTCACAGACGGATTGAACGAAAATGTGGTACTGTCCGCACGCAACATTCCGGGTGTTACGGTTGTTGAAGCAACAGGCGTAAATGTTTTGGATGTTGTAAACCATGATCAATTGATTATGACAAAATCCGCTGTTGAAAAAGTAGAGGAGGTGCTTGGTTAATGGATGCACGTGATGTTCTGAAGCGCCCCGTGATTACTGAACGTTCAATGGGATTGACGGCAGATAAGAAATATACATTTGAAGTTGATGTTAAAGCGAATAAAACAGAAATCAAAGATGCTGTGGAAGAGATTTTCGGCGTCAAAGTTGCGAAAGTGAACGTTGCGAACTATAAAGGCAAGTTCAAACGCATGGGCCGTTATACCGGCTATACAAACAAGCGCCGCAAAGCAGTTGTTACGTTAACAGCTGACAGCAAAGAAATTGAAATCTTTGAGGTTTAAATACGATCCATCAAACTTGAAGAGGAGGGAAAAAAATGGCGATCAAAAAATACAAACCAACCTCTAACGGGCGTCGCGGCATGACGGCTTTGGATTTTGCGGAGATCACGACGGATAAGCCTGAAAAAACACTGCTTGCTCCGCTTTCGAAAAAAGCAGGCCGCAACAACCAGGGGAAATTAACTGTTCGTCATCAGGGCGGCGGCCATAAGCGCCAATACCGGATTATCGACTTCAAACGCGATAAAGATGGTATACCAGGGCGCGTTGCCACAATCGAGTATGACCCGAACCGCTCATCTAATATTGCTTTGATTCACTATGCAGATGGTGAAAAACGGTACATCCTTGCACCAAAAAATTTAACTGTCGGCATGGAAGTGATGTCCGGGCCGGATGCAGACATTAAAGTCGGAAATGCACTTCCGCTTTCTGAAATTCCTGTTGGTACGGTCATCCATAACATTGAATTGAAACCAGGCAAAGGCGGCCAATTGATCCGTTCTGCTGGTACTTCAGCACAAGTGCTTGGTAAAGAAGGCAAATATGTGCTTGTCCGCCTGAATTCCGGCGAAGTGCGCATGATTCTTGCAACTTGCCGCGCAACGGTCGGCCAGGTTGGCAACGAACAGCACGAACTGGTCAACATCGGTAAAGCAGGCCGCAAACGCTGGATGGGTGTACGCCCGACTGTCCGCGGATCTGTTATGAACCCGAATGATCACCCGCACGGCGGTGGTGAAGGCCGCGCTCCGATCGGCCGTAAATCGCCAATGTCACCATGGGGCAAGCCGACACTTGGTTACAAAACGCGCAAGAAGAAAAATACTTCAGATAAATTTATTGTACGGCGCCGTAAAAAATAATGCTGTTGAACTACGGTTCGTAGCTTGAACCGTAGCTCTAATCAGGAAGGAGGACTATTCATGGGTCGCAGTCTGAAAAAAGGGCCTTTCGTTGACGATCACTTAATGGTGAAAGTGGAAAAATTGAACGAATCCAACAAGAAGCAAGTGATCAAAACGTGGTCACGCCGTTCGACGATTTTCCCTGCATTTGTCGGCCACACAATCGCTGTGTATGACGGCCGTAAACATGTTCCGGTATATATCACGGAAGATATGGTCGGCCATAAGCTCGGTGAGTTTGCTCCGACACGTACATTCAAAGGTCACGCCGGTGACGATAAGAAGACAAGACGCTAACGGGAGGAGGTATTCCAATGCAAGCAAAAGCTGTCGCGAAAACAGTCCGTATTGCTCCTCGTAAGGCACGCCTGGTAATTGATTTAATTCGAGGAAAGCAAGTAGGAGAAGCGCTTTCGATTTTGAAATTTACGCCAAAGGCTGCTTCGCCGGTTATTGAAAAAGTACTCAACTCTGCGATTGCGAACGCAGAACACAACTACGATATGGACGCAAACGACCTTGTTGTGGAAAAGGCTTATGTCGATGAAGGTCCTACACTGAAACGTTTCCGGCCGCGTGCAATGGGGCGCGCAAGCCAGATCAACAAACGCACGAGCCATATTACGATCGTAGTATCAGATCAAAAGGAGGGATAATTGGTGGGTCAAAAAGTAAATCCTATCGGTTTGCGAATCGGAGTGATTCGTGACTGGGAATCGAAATGGTACGCAGAAAAAGATTACGCCGATCTATTGCACGAAGACATTAAAATTCGTGAATATATCGCAAAGCGCCTCGCGGATGCTTCTGTTTCCGGCGTGGAAATTGAACGTGCTGCAAACCGTGTCAACATTACAATCCGCACGGCAAAACCGGGCATGGTGATTGGTAAAGGCGGTTCGGAAGTAGAAGCATTGCGTAAAGCACTGAATGCTTTAACAGGAAAAAGAGTCCACATTAACATTGTCGAAGTTAAAAAGGCAGATATTGATGCAAAACTTGTTGCGGAAAACATTGCCCGCCAGCTGGAAAACCGCGTTTCTTTCCGCCGTGCGCAAAAGCAGGCGATTCAACGCGCCATGCGTGCCGGTGCAAAAGGAATCCGGACGCAGGTTTCAGGACGTTTGGGCGGTGCGGATATTGCCCGTGCAGAACATTACAGCGAAGGTACAGTTCCGCTTCATACGCTTCGTGCGGATATTGACTATGCACATGCTGAAGCAGATACAACCTACGGAAAACTGGGCGTAAAAGTTTGGATTTACCGCGGGGAAATCCTTCCTGCCAAGAAAAAAACCGAGGAAGGGGGAAACTGATCATGTTGATGCCTAAACGTGTAAAATACCGCCGTGAACACCGCGGAAAAATGCGCGGCCGTGCAAAAGGCGGCACTGAAGTTGCATTTGGCGAATATGGTTTGCAGGCTTTGGAAGCTTCCTGGATTACAAACCGCCAAATTGAAGCTGCCCGTATTGCGATGACACGTTATATGAAGCGTGGCGGTAAAGTATGGATAAAAATTTTCCCTCATAAACCATATACAGCAAAACCGCTTGAAGTCCGGATGGGTTCCGGTAAAGGTGCGCCTGAAGGCTGGGTGGCTGTTGTGAAACCGGGCAAGATTTTGTTTGAAATTGCCGGTGTTCCTGAAGAAGTCGCACGCGAAGCTTTGCGCCTTGCGTCCCACAAGCTGCCGATTAAATGCAAGTTCGTAAAACGTGAAGAAATTGGTGGTGAATCTAATGAAAGCTAAAGAAATTCGTGACTTAACCACTGCCGAAATTGAACAAAAAGTAAAGTCGCTGAAGGAAGAGCTGTTCAACCTTCGCTTCCAGCTTGCGACCGGACAATTAGAGAACACTGCCCGCATTCGTGAAGTTCGTAAATCGATTGCCCGCATGAAAACCGTCATTCGTGAAAGAGAAATTGGAATTAACAACCGATAATGGGAGGAGGTTCGCGATACATGAGTGAACGCAACCAACGCAAAGTATACACCGGCCGTGTCGTATCAGACAAAATGGATAAAACTGTTACTGTTCTTGTAGAAACTTACAAAAAACATGCTCTGTACGGCAAACGCGTAAAATACTCGAAAAAATTCAAGGCACATGATGAAAACAACGAAGCCAAAGTCGGCGATATCGTAAGAATCATGGAAACACGCCCGTTATCTGCTACAAAACGTTTCCGCTTGGTGGAAATCGTTGAAAAAGCAGTCATTATCTAATTTGTATCAGTTCGGATATGGTTGATTCCGAAGGGAGGTAAACGAGGATGATCCAACAAGAAACCCGTTTAAAAGTAGCTGACAACTCAGGTGCACGTGAAGTTTTGACGATTAAAGTATTGGGCGGATCCGGCCGGAAAACCGCGAATATCGGAGATGTCATCGTTGCTACGGTAAAACAAGCAACACCTGGAGGCGTTGTTAAAAAAGGTGATGTAGTGAAAGCTGTTGTGGTCCGTACAAAGAGCGGAGTGCGCCGCAGCGATGGTTCTTATATTCGTTTCGATGAAAATGCATGCGTCATTATCCGTGACGACAAGAGCCCTCGCGGCACGCGTATTTTCGGGCCTGTTGCACGTGAACTGCGCAACAACAATTTCATGAAAATCGTATCACTGGCTCCGGAAGTGCTTTAATCGATACAGTTTGTGACAATCAAGGAGGTGCGACTGTAATGCATGTCAAAAAAGGTGACAAGGTAATGGTGATCTCCGGCAAAGATAAAGGCAAAACCGGTACGATCCTTGCGGCATATCCGAAAAAAGACCGTGTGATTGTGGAAGGCGTGAACATTGTCAAAAAACACGCGAAACCTTCCCAGGCAAATCCACAGGGCGGTATTTTCGATATGGAAGCGCCCATTCACGTGTCCAATGTGATGCCGATTGATCCGAAAACAAATGAGCCGACACGTGTCGGATATGAAATAAGGGACGGCAAAAAAGTGCGTGTAGCAAAAAAATCCGGTGAAGTTTTAGATAAATAGTTGAACATGAAGGGAGGTACACGACATGAACCGCCTAAAAGAAAAATATGAAAAAGAAGTTATTCCTGCTTTAACAAGCAAGTTTCACTATACATCCGTTATGCAAGTGCCTAAAGTTGAAAAGATCGTGATCAACATGGGTGTTGGCGATGCTGTTCAAAACGCAAAAATGCTCGACAATGCAGTAGAAGAATTAACGTTGATTTCCGGCCAAAAACCGGTTGTGACAAGAGCGAAAAAATCGATCGCAGGTTTCCGCCTTCGTGAAGGGATGCCGATTGGCGCGAAAGTAACCCTCCGCGGCGAGCGCATGTACGAATTCCTCGATAAACTGATTTCAGTTTCGCTTCCGCGTGTGCGCGACTTCCACGGCGTATCGAAAAAATCATTTGACGGCCGCGGAAACTATACACTCGGCATTAAAGAGCAACTGATCTTCCCTGAAATTGATTACGATAAAGTCAGCAAAGTGCGCGGGATGGACATCGTCATTGTCACCACTGCGAACACGGACGAAGAATCACGTGAACTGTTAGGCCTGCTCGGAATGCCATTCCAAAAATAAAGCGGGCGCTAAAAAGGGAGGCGAAAACGTGGCTAAAAAATCAATGATTGCGAAACAAAAACGTGAACCGAAGTATAAAGTTCAGGCTTATACCCGGTGTGAACGATGCGGCCGGCCGCATTCCGTCATTCGCAAATTTAAACTTTGCCGTATTTGTTTCCGCGAACTTGCATATAAAGGTCAAATTCCTGGCGTGAAAAAAGCCAGCTGGTAAAACCCGAATTTGGGAAGGAGGTAAAAGAAATGGTCATGACTGATCCGATTGCAGATTTGCTTACGCGTATCCGTAATGCAAATACAGTGCGTCATGAAAAATTGGAAGTCCCGGCTTCCAAGATTAAGAGAGAGATCGCCGAGATTTTGAAACGTGAAGGTTTCGTGCGTGATGTTGAATATATCGAGGATAACAAACAAGGGATTATCCGGATCTTCCTGAAATACGGCGCAAACAACGAACGCGTCATTACAGGGATCAAGCGCATCAGCAAACCGGGCCTGCGCGTATACGCAAAAGCAGGTGAAGTGCCGAAAGTGCTGAACGGGCTTGGCATCGCAATTGTTTCTACTTCTCAGGGCGTTTTAACCGACAAAGAAGCACGGAAAAACAATGTCGGCGGAGAAATTTTAGCATACGTTTGGTAATCATTTGACGTTGAACGGAGGTGTAAATTATGTCACGTATAGGAAAAAAACCGGTTGAAATTCCATCCGGCGTTACGGTAACCATTAACGGAGATACAGTTACGGTTAAAGGGCCTAAAGGTGAGCTGACCCGCAGCTTCAACCCTGATATTAACATTGCCGTAGAAGACAATATCATTCACGTAACACGCCCTTCAGACAGCAAAAACCACCGCGCTTTGCACGGAACGACCCGCGCACTGCTCGCAAACATGGTGGAAGGGGTGTCGAAAGGCTTTGAAAAATCTTTGGAACTGGTTGGGGTTGGATACCGCGCCCAAAAACAAGGCAAAAAACTCGTATTGAACGTCGGTTACTCCCATCCTGTTGAATTTGAACCGGAAGAAGGCCTGGAAGTCGAAGTGCCTTCCAATACAAAAATTGTCGTAAAAGGCGTAAGCAAAGAACGCGTCGGCGCATTTGCCGCCAACATCCGCGACGTCCGCCCGCCTGAACCTTATAAAGGCAAAGGGATTCGTTACGAAGGCGAATATGTACGCAGAAAAGAAGGTAAAACCGGTAAATAATGCCGCCTAGGATGAGAAAGGAGTGAATTCGATGATCACGAAGCCGGATAAAAATCAAGTACGCAAAAAAAGGCATGCACGCGTCCGCGCAAAATTAAGCGGAACGGCTGAACGTCCGCGCCTGAATATCTATCGTTCCAACAAAAACATTTATGCCCAATTGATTGATGATGTAAAGGGCGTCACACTGGCCAGCGCTTCCACGCTCGATAAAGAGTTGAGCCTTGAGTCAACCGGAAATGTGGAAGCTGCACAAAAGGTGGGCGAATTGATTGCAAAGCGCGCAGTGGAAAAAGGTATCAAAGAAGTTGTTTTTGACCGCGGTGGATATCTCTATCATGGCCGTATCAAAGCGCTTGCCGATGCAGCCCGTGAGAACGGATTACAATTTTAATCAAAAAGGAGGGGAAATTTTACATGCTACGTATTGACCCAAACAAACTTGAGTTAGAGGAACGTGTTGTTACGATTAACCGCGTTGCCAAAGTGGTAAAAGGAGGGCGCCGTTTCCGCTTTTCCGCACTTGTCGTTGTTGGCGACCGGAACGGACATGTCGGATTTGGAACCGGAAAAGCGCAGGAAGTGCCGGATGCGATCCGCAAAGCTGTTGAAGATGCGAAGAAAAATCTTGTAGAGGTACCGATTGCGGGCACAACGATTCCGCACGAAGTTGTTGGCCACTTCGGTGCAGGCAAAATCCTGCTGAAACCGGGTTCCCCTGGTACCGGTGTTATCGCCGGCGGCCCTGTCCGTGCGATCCTTGAGCTTGCGGGTATTGCGGATATTACGTCCAAATCGCTTGGTTCAAACACACCGATTAACATGATCCGTGCCACAATGGACGGCATTAAACAATTGAAGCGTGCGGATGAAGTTGCGAAACTGCGCAATAAATCTGTCGAAGAATTATTAGGTTAAGGAGGGAACGCTCATGGCAAAATTGAAAATCACCCTCACCCGCAGTGTCATCGGCCGCCCGCAGGATCAGCGCGATACGGTAAAAGCGCTCGGCCTGCGCAAAGTCAACCAGACTGTTGAGAAAGAAGACAATGCTGCAATTCGCGGCATGATCAATAAAGTGTCCCATCTTGTTTCTGTATCGGAACAATAATTTTTGATTTTAAGATAAGGAGGTGCAACCATGAAACTTCATGAATTAAAACCTGCAGAAGGATCCCGTAAAAAACGCAACCGTGTCGGCCGCGGTATTGGTTCCGGCAACGGAAAAACAGCCGGCAAAGGGCACAAAGGCCAAAACGCCCGTTCCGGCGGCGGTGTACGCCTCGGTTTTGAAGGCGGCCAAACCCCGTTGTTCCGCCGTTTGCCGAAACGCGGTTTTACGAACATTAACCGTAAAGAGTATGCCATTGTGAACCTGGACGTTTTAAACCGTTTTGAAGACGGCACGGAAGTAACGCCTGCCCTTTTATTGGAAACAGGTGTGATCAGCAAGGAAAAATCGGGCGTAAAAGTGCTTGCAAACGGCAAACTCGAGAAAAAATTGACCGTAAAAGCACATAAATTCTCCTCTGCTGCCAAAGAAGCCATAGAAGCTGCCGGCGGTACAGCCGAGGTGATTTAATGTTCAAGACAATCGCCAATTTGATGCGTGTGGGTGAGATAAGAAATAAAATTATTTTCACCCTCCTCATGCTGGTTGTATTCCGCATAGGAGCCTTTATTCCTGTTCCTTATGTGGATGCTTCCGTATTGGAAGCCTCCACCCAAAACGGTTTAGTCGGCTTTCTAAACACTTTTGGGGGCGGTGCGCTGAAGAACTTTTCCATTTTTGCAATGGGCATTATGCCATATATCACATCTTCCATTATTGTGCAGCTCTTGCAAATGGATGTTGTGCCGAAGTTTGCCGAGTGGGCAAAACAGGGTGAAGTGGGGCGTCGTAAGCTGAGTGAGTTTACACGCTATTTTACGGTTATCCTGGCTTTAATTGAAGGCTTCGGCATGTCATATGGCTTTAATAATTTGGCGCAGGGGGCACTGATTACGAAGTCCGGTTTCTGGACGTATTTGATCATCGCACTGACGCTGACAGCCGGTACCACATTTTTGATGTGGCTCGGCGAACAAATTACGGCCAAAGGCGTAGGAAACGGGATTTCCATTTTGATTATGGCCGGCATTATTGCCGGGATTCCGACAGCCATCAACCAGATTTACGCACAGCAAATTGAAAATGCCGGTTCCCAGCTGTTTTTGAAGATTGTTTTGCTGGCTTTTCTTGCATTGATCATTCTGGCCATTGTGGTCGGAGTCATCTATTTCCAGCAGGCATCGAGAAAGATACCGGTCCAGTATGCCCAGCACATTTCCGGCAGGGCAACAACCGGCAGGCAGTCAACGCATTTGCCTTTAAAGGTCAATGCTGCCGGGGTCATTCCGGTTATCTTTGCGATTTCGTTCATTATTGCGCCGCAGACGATTGCTTCGTTTTTCGGTTCCAGCAGTGTGGCAAGCACCATCCAGTATATTTTTGACTATACAAAACCGGTCGGAGCTTTGATTTATGTGGCGTTGATTATCGCTTTTTCGTACTTTTATGCATTCGTACAAGTCAATCCGGAGCAGCTTGCCGACAATTTAAAGAAACAAGGCGGCTATATTCCGGGGATCCGCCCGGGCAAAAACACACAGCAATATGTCACTTCGGTTTTATACCGGCTGACATTCGTCGGTTCAATCTTTCTTGCTGTGATTGCCATTCTGCCTGTCATTTTCACGAATGTCATCGGGCTCCCGACTTCCGCCAGAATCGGCGGCACAAGCCTGCTCGTTGTGATCGGGGTTGCGCTTGAAACGATGCTGCAACTGGAAGCACAGCTTGTTAAACGCCATTACAAAGGCTTTATCAAATAAAAATGGTTTTGCACTTGAAACCATGTCAGGAATAAGGGGGCTGTACGATGAATTTAGTGTTAATGGGCCTGCCCGGAGCCGGTAAAGGGACTCAAGCCGAAAAAATCATTGATAAGTATGCCATTCCTCACATTTCCACCGGAGACATGTTCCGGGCGGCGATAAAGGAAGAAACGGAGCTGGGGCTTAAAGCCAAGTCCTTTATGGACAAAGGCGAACTGGTCCCTGATGAAGTAACGATCGGGATCGTGCGCGAACGGTTAAGCAAGGATGACTGCAAAAATGGCTTCCTGCTTGACGGTTTCCCGCGGACGGTTGCCCAGGCAGAAGCTTTGGAAAATATTTTAAGCAGCCTTGGCAAACGGCTTGATTATGTTATCAACATAGAGGTGGACCGGGAGATTCTGACAGAGCGGCTGACCGGTCGGAGAATTTGTGAAAATTGCGGTGCGACTTACCATCTCGTGTTTAATCCGCCAAAAACGGAGGGCGTTTGCGACAAATGCGGCGGCCCGCTGTATCAACGGCCGGATGACAACGCAGAAACTGTCGGGAACCGGCTCGATGTCAATATGAAGCAAACCCGGCCGCTGCTGGACTTTTATGAGGAAAAAGGCTATTTGCGGAATGTAAACGGCCAGCAGGATATTCATCAAGTTTTTGCGGATATCGATCAATTGCTGGGCCAACTGGGTTAAACGTGAACGACTTGGTGAATTCATGAGAGCCGCAATCACGTTGGATGGAAACCACCTTTGGAAGTTTTATCCGGACGGCTTTTCGGCTGTGTCCGGACGGTAAAAAACTTTTCAAGTTTGATGCAATTTCCGCTTAAAAAGGTTATAATGGTTTTCGTGGCATTTTCACCACTGGATATTTCACGGGTGAAATGACGGCTCTGTTTTATTGGCGATTTGCTTCATCAGTTAACTTTTAATCAATAGATGAGGAAGGCGGCTTCCGTTGTCAGGATTGCCAGTAAGCGTCATTCGAACGTCTCTCATGCAATTCAATTCTGTGCAAATGGCTTTCGTTCGTTCACATGTATGCCGGACATGGGATTGGTCAAGACTGACATGAAAGAACCATGTAACCTTGGGAACGTTTATCAGCTCCTGCCGGCCCCCCGGATCAGCCGGTTTACGTGAATATGCAGCAGGCCGGCCGCTTCCTGAAGCGGGAGTTTTGGCGAGCCTAATCGTTTTAAGGTTTTGGAAAAGTATCATTGCCAGGTCCTAAATGTTAGGAGGAGGGAGAATAGTTCGATGGCGAAAGATGACGTTATTGAAGTTGAGGGCATTGTAAGCGAAACTTTGCCGAATGCCATGTTTAAGGTAGAATTAGAAAATGGTCACACTGTTCTTGCGCATGTGTCGGGTAAAATCCGGATGAACTTTATCCGCATTTTACCGGGCGATAAAGTAACAGTTGAACTGTCCCCATATGATTTGACCCGCGGTAGAATTACGTACCGGTTTAAATAATGTAGATACACGGCTTTTTCGGTGAAACGGAAAGTCTGCCCAGGGAATCTGTCTGGATAAAGGGTACCGGGCCTGTACTCCGTATATTAAGGAGGGTAAACCATGAAAGTTAGACCATCTGTGAAGCCGATCTGCGAAAAATGCAAGGTTATCCGCAGAAAAGGCAAAGTAATGGTAATCTGTGAAAATCCGAAACACAAACAAAAACAAGGATAAATTTGAAGGAGGTGCACCTGTATGGCTCGTATTGCCGGTGTTGACATTCCACGTGATAAACGTGTTGTTATTTCTTTAACATACATTTACGGAATCGGTAAATCAACTGCACAAAAAATTCTTGCTGAGGCCGGAATTTCTGAAGATACACGCGTCCGCGACTTAACAGAGGATGAAGTAAACAAAATCCGTGATATCGTGGACAGGCTGAAAGTAGAAGGGGATCTTCGCCGCGAAGTTTCCTTGAACATTAAACGCCTGATGGAAATCGGATCCTACAGAGGTCTCCGCCACCGCCGCGGTCTTCCTGTTCGCGGGCAAAACACGAAAAACAATGCCCGTACACGCAAAGGCCCGCGTAAAACGGTTGCCGGTAAGAAGAAATAATAAGCAAAGGAGGTTGTTCATATGGCACGCAGAACAAATACGCGCAAACGCCGCGTAAGAAAGAATATTGAATCAGGTGTCGCTCATATTCGTTCCACTTTTAACAATACAATCGTTACGATCACGGATGTGCATGGGAATGCTGTTGCATGGTCCAGTGCCGGTGCGCTCGGCTTCAAAGGTTCTCGTAAATCAACGCCGTTTGCTGCACAAATGGCTGCTGAAACAGCCGCGAAAGCATCGATGGAACATGGGATGAAGTCTTTGGAAGTAACTGTAAAAGGACCTGGCGCAGGCCGTGAAGCCGCTATCCGTGCCCTGCAGGCTGCCGGGCTTGAAGTTACAGCCATTAAAGACGTAACACCTGTGCCGCATAATGGTTGCCGCCCGCCAAAACGTCGCCGTGTCTGATTTTTTTGTATAGATTTTGTATCCTTGTCTATAATGGGATATGATGCATAATCTGCAAAAAAATGATTTGAATGATCCAGTTGTTATGCATAATAGGGAATTTTGCATGGGGAATTTCGAATAGGGCTCTTTCTGGGGTGCTATACGGGGTTTCGACGTTTTGAAGGAGGGTTAATTTGAATGATTGAAATTGAAAAGCCAAAAATTGAAACGGTTGAGGTCAGCGATGACGCTACTTATGGCAAGTTCGTCGTAGAACCGCTTGAGCGTGGATATGGTACTACTTTGGGTAACTCCTTACGTCGTATCCTATTATCTTCACTCCCGGGTGCCGCTGTCACATCCATCCAAATCGATGGCGTGATGCACGAATTCTCGACAGTCGAAGGCGTTGTTGAAGATGTGACCAGCATTATTTTGAACCTCAAAAAGCTGGCTTTGAAAATCTACTCCGATGAGGAAAAAACGCTTGAGATTGATGTACAGGGAGAAGGCGCTGTGACAGCAGCCGATATTACGCATGACAGCGATGTGGAGATTTTAAATCCGGATCTCTATATTGCGACGGTTGCCGAAAACGGGCATTTGCGTATGCGCATGACTGCCAACCAAGGCCGCGGCTATGTTCCTGCTGATCAAAATAAGCGGGAAGACCATCCAATTGGTGTCATTCCAATAGATTCTATTTATACCCCGGTTCAACGCGTGAGCTACCAGGTCGAAAATACCCGGGTAGGGCAAGTCAGCAATTATGATAAGCTCTCACTGGATGTCACGACTGACGGCAGCATCGGCCCGAAAGAAGCAATTGCTTTAGGCGCCAAAATTTTAACCGAGCATTTGAACATCTTCGTCGGACTGACGGATGAAGCACAAAATGCAGAAATTATGGTGGAAAAAGAAGAAGACCAGAAAGAAAAAGTGCTTGAAATGACAATTGAGGAACTTGATCTTTCAGTCCGTTCTTATAACTGCCTGAAACGTGCCGGCATCAATACCGTTCAGGAACTGGCCAACAAAACGGAAGAAGATATGATGAAAGTCCGGAATCTTGGCCGCAAGTCCCTTGAAGAAGTCAAAGCAAAGCTCGAAGATTTGGGCTTGGGTTTGCGCAAAGACGACTGAGCCGGTTAGAAGGCAAAGCGATTAATCCAACATAAGGGAGGGAACTTCATGCCTTACAGAAAGTTAGGACGCACAAGCGCCCAACGTAAAGCATTACTGCGCGATTTGGCAACAGACCTTATCATTAATGAACGCATCGAAACAACTGAAGCACGCGCAAAAGAATTACGCTCGGTTGTTGAAAAATTAGTTACGCTTGGAAAGCGCGGTGATCTTCATGCCCGCCGCCAGGCTGCTGCATATGTACGCCATGAAACAGCTGACGCAGAAACAAAACAGGATGCTGTTCAAAAATTATTCTCGGTCATTGCAGAACGTTACGCGGATCGCCAGGGCGGTTACACCCGCATCTTGAAAGTAGGCCCGCGCCGCGGGGATGGTGCGCCGGTTGCGATTATTGAATTCGTTGAAAAGAAAGAGCAAGAGCAAGACCAAGAGCAAGTAAACGAATGATTTTCTCAAGGGCTGGACAGTTGAAAGAATATTAACTGCTTCTTTGCCCTTTTTCTATCTTTTTTCGGTTCGTCATCGCAGGCTTGCAGCTAGAGGGCAGCCTGTGTTTATGAAACCTTTTCTTTTATGCGTGATGCAACAAACTGTGAGTGTTACGATGGGCGCATTTTGTGGCCCGTCTAGCTCTTGCACCCCTTTTTATTTCTGTGCGCCGGATTGTTAACGTCTACACTGAAGAGGGGTGCAGGCTTTTTTATTATGGGGATATTTTACCCGCCAAACTGCACGACAATACGGTAGAATATAAATACAAGCAAACGGGCGAAACATTGGCATCGTCGTTCGTGAGATAAACCGTTTTTAAACGGGCTGTTGCCGGCGCAGGGGCAGGCGCATGAAGGCTGCCCCTGCTGCAACTTTAAGGCGCCGCCATCAGGATGAAAATGATGCTGAAGAGGATGAAGAAGGATTGCTTGGCATGTTTGAACCGTGCAAAGAAAGCAGGTTACAGAGGAGGAATCCGGCATTGGCAGACAGCGCGAACGTGATCATTGACATCGACCAGGTTTCCTTCCGTTACCCGGAACAGGAAACATATGCACTAACAAATATTTCTTTTCAAGTTTATAAAGGCGAGTGGCTGGCCATTGTCGGGCATAACGGATCCGGAAAGTCTACGCTGGCGAGGCTCCTGAACGGCTTGCAGTTTCCCGGAAAAGGCGCGATAACGGTTTCCGGCCTCAAGTTGTCGGATGAAAATGTCTGGGAGATTAGAAGGCGCGTCGGCATGGTGTTTCAAAATCCCGATAACCAGTTTGTCGGCACAACCGTTCAGGATGATGTCGCATTTGGGCTGGAAAACCACGGTGTGCCGCGTGAGGAAATGGTGAAACGCGTCCATGATGCTTTAAAGCGGGTTCGGATGTCGGACTTTCTGGACCGCGAACCGCACCATCTATCAGGCGGGCAAAAACAACGGGTGGCGATTGCCGGGATCATCGCGCTTAAGCCGGAAGTGATCATTTTGGATGAAGCTACATCCATGCTCGATCCGGTCGGCCGCAAAGAAGTGCTGGAGACGATCCGCCAGTTGAAACAAGAAGCGGGGCTGACCGTCATCTCGATTACCCATGATCTTGAAGAAGCCGCCCAGGCGGAACGGATGATCGTGATGAACCGCGGGGAGGTCTACCGGGAAGGCACACCGCGTGACATTTTTCAAATGGATGAGACATTGACCGCGCTTGGCCTCGATATTCCGTTCCCGGTCAAAATGGCAAAAGCGCTTAAAGCAAGGGGCCTGGACTTACCGGAAATTTATTTAACAGATGAAGAATTGGTGGATGCACTATGGACATTGCATTTGAACAAGTAGAATACCGGTATCAGCCGAATACGCCGTTTGAAAGGCTTGCGCTCTATGACATTTCCCTCGCCATCCCGTCCGGCCGCTATATCGCCGTGATCGGGCATACCGGTTCAGGCAAATCGACGCTGCTGCAGCATTTGAATGCCCTGCTCCAGCCGACAAAAGGAAAAGTAACGATCGGCGGCCGGGTGATTGAAGGCGGAAAAAAGGAAAAAAACTTGAAGGCGATCCGGCAAAAAGTCGGGATTGTGTTCCAGTTTCCTGAACACCAGCTGTTTGAAGAAACGGTGGAAAAAGACATCTGTTTCGGCCCGAAAAATTTCGGCGTTCCGGATGAAGAAGCGAAACAGCGGGCAAGGGAACTCATCCGGCTTGTCGGGCTTTCAGAAGAGATTCTTGCAAAATCGCCGTTTGACCTGTCAGGCGGGCAAATGCGGCGGGTTGCCATCGCCGGTGTGCTTGCGATGGAACCGGATGTGCTTGTGCTGGACGAGCCGACTGCCGGCCTTGATCCGCGCGGGCGCCACGAGATGATGGGCATGTTTTACGAATTGCACCGGAAGAAGCATTTAACGACTGTGCTTGTTACCCACAGCATGGAAGATGCCGCCCTGTATGCCGATGAACTCGTCATTTTGCACCAGGGGAAATTGATGAAAAAAGGTGCACCCCGTGACATCTTTTCCGATCCCGGGTTGCTTGAAAAATGGGGATTAAGCGTGCCGGAGATTGTCCGCTTCCAGACCATGCTCGAGAAAAAAACCGGTATGAAGTTCAAAAAGACATGCCTGACAGTAGAAGAACTTGCGGAAGTATTGCAATCGGTTTTGAAACGGGGTGGGCGCGCATGATGGAAAAAATGATTTTCGGGCGTTATATTCCGGGCGATTCCGTCATTCACCGGATGGATCCGCGTTCGAAATTGATTTTTGTATTCGTCTTTATTTGTATTGTATTTTTGGCCAATAATGCGGCCACCTACGGGATTCTCGTAATCTTTACCTTGCTTGTTATGCTGGTTTCAAAAGTCCCTGTCCGTTTTTTTATTAAAGGGTTAATGCCGATTTTATGGCTGGTCATTTTTACCTTTTTTCTGCAGCTGTTTTTCAATCGTGAGGGCAGCCTTGTTTTCCATTATGCATTTATTCATATTTATAGTGAAGGGATCCGGCAGGGCGTGTTTATTTCGCTCAGGTTTATGCTGTTGATCTTTTTAACATCGCTTTTGACGCTGACGACAACGCCAATCTCGCTGACAGACGGGATTGAAATGCTGCTTGCGCCGCTCCGGAAAGTAAAATTTCCGGTCCATGAACTGGCGTTAATGATGTCCATTTCACTGCGGTTCATTCCGACATTAATGGACGAAACGGAAAAAATCATGAAGGCGCAGATGGCCCGGGGTGTCGATTTTTCCGGCGGGAGTATAAAAGACCGGGTGAAAGCCATTATTCCTTTATTAATTCCGCTGTTTGTCAGTTCGTTCAAACGTGCGGAAGAGCTGGCAACGGCAATGGAAGCCCGCGGCTACCAGGGCGGGGAGGGGCGGACAAAATACCGCCTGCTCATCTGGCGCACGGCTGATACGCTGTCCATTTGCGCCTTGGCCGCCGTTATCATCCTGCTCGTGCTGTTCCGTGACGGGGGGATTTTATGAAGCGCGTAAAATGTACGGTCAGTTACGACGGTTCCCGGTTCGCGGGGTACCAGGTCCAGCCGGGGCAGCGGACGGTCCAGCAGGAAATCGAAAAGGCGCTGGCCGCTCTTCATAAAGGCCGCCCCGTGAAAACGGCGGCTTCCGGAAGGACGGATGCCGGCGTGCACGCGATGGGGCAGGTGGTCCATTTCGATACGGATCTTTCTATTCCGGAAACAAGCTGGCCGGCCGCTTTAAACAGCCTGCTTCCCGGCGATATTTCAGTTTCGGCAGCGGCGTATGCGGGCCCCGGTTTTCACGCGCGCTACTCGGTAAAAGAGAAGGAATACCGCTACCGGATCTATTTTTCCCATGTCCGCAGCCCGTTTAAGCACCGTTACGCGTTAAGGGTCTGGTTTCCGCTTGATACCGGGGCAATGGAAGCGGCGGCAAACGCCGTGCTTGGCACCCATGATTTTACGAGTTTTTGCTCGGCAAAAACGGAGGCGGAAGACAGGGTCCGCACGTTGAAAGAGATCCGGTTTTTGCGGCAGGACGATGAATTGGTGATCTGTTTTAAAGGAAACGGCTTTTTATACAATATGGTGCGGATCTTAACCGGCACTTTGCTTGAAATCGGCAGCGGCAAGCGCGAGCCCGGTGAAATGCGCGAAATCCTTGAAAAACGCAACCGGATCTATGCGGGCAAAACCGCGCCGCCGGAAGGATTGTATTTATGGAAAGTAACTTATTGACGGGGCATGGATCCGCATGATAAAAAGAAGATAAAAACAACCGACCCAGGCGTAACATTTGCTTGACATTCTTGCCCCAAAACGATATTATAACCTATGGTATTGTTTTTTTAACTCCACGATAAGCCCCGGAAACTTATTGTGATAATGACAATAGATCATGACTGTGTTTTTGTGAATATTTTTTAGGAGGGTAACTCATGCGTACGACTTATATGGCAAAAGCAAACGAAGTTGAACGTAAATGGTACGTAGTGGATGCTGAAGGCAAGACCCTTGGGCGCCTCGCTTCTGAAGTGGCATCCATTTTACGCGGCAAACATAAACCGGTTTTCACACCGCACGTGGATACGGGCGACCATGTGATCATCCTGAATGCTTCTAAAGTAGAATTGACAGGCAAAAAACTGGAAGACAAAATTTACTACCGCCACAGCCAGTTTGCAGGCGGTTTGAAACAGCGCACAGCAGGCGAAATGCGTGCGAACTATCCGGAAAAAATGCTGGAACTTGCTATTAAAGGCATGCTTCCGAAAGGTTCCCTTGGACGCCAGATGTTTAAAAAGTTGCATGTGTATGCTGGCGCAGAGCATCCGCATGAAGCACAAAAACCGGAAGTTTACGAACTTCGCGGATAATTTTAAAAGGAGGGCATTATTTTGGCACAAGTACAATACGCCGGGACCGGACGCCGCAAAAGTTCTGTTGCACGTGTCCGCTTAGTTCCTGGAAACGGCAATATTACGGTTAACGGGCGCGATGTAAAAGATTACATTCCGTTCGAAGCTTTAGTTGAAGTGATTAAACAACCATTGAATATAACAGAAACAAACGGCAGCTACGATGTTCTCGTAAACGTAAGAGGCGGCGGTTTCACAGGCCAAGCTGGCGCAATCCGCCACGGTATTGCCCGCGCATTGCTGCAGGCTGATCCTGAATATCGTGCAGTGTTAAAACGCGCAGGCCTTCTGACACGTGACGCCCGTATGAAAGAACGGAAGAAATACGGTCTCAAAGGCGCTCGTCGTGCACCTCAGTTCTCGAAACGTTAAATTTTTGGCATTTCAAAGGCTCTCTTCACTTATGTGGGGAGGGTCTTTTTTATGTCCAAAAAAACCCGCTAGCACCTTTCATTTGCTGTTGCAGGAGGACGAAACGGAGCTGAGGCAGAAAATCGAATCGTTTATTGACCCGGCACTGCAAACGAGCCACAGCCATACAAGCCTTGATGATTTTATGCAGCGTGAAGACATCGCTGAGGATGTAAAGGCATTATACTTGCTTGCCCTTGAAGGAACAACATCGCAGGAAGTCTTTCAGTCCGGAGCCTATCATGAGCGTGTCGAGAAGCGATTTGAAAGAGGACAGCGCGCTCACCCGTGATCCGTCAAAATTTGCAAAAAATAAATGCAAAAATAATCTGTTTAATGCTAAAATAAATATTACGGAAGTATTCCAATTGTTTTTATAGGAAAAATGTAAACGAGTGGAGGAAATTGGAACATGGCTTTTTCAACGAGCATCCCGCACGGCGGTATATTGGTAAACCGGGAAAACCACAGTGCGGAAGCTTTAAAACAGGCAGAACAATTACCGGCATTAACCGTTTCCGACTGGAGCATCTCCGACTTGGAGCTGATCGGCATCGGCGGATTCAGCCCGCTGACCGGGTTTATGGGGAAGCAGGATTATGAAACGGTTGTGGAAAATATGCGGCTTTCAAACGGCCTTATCTGGAGTATTCCGATCACGCTTCCCGTAACAGAAGAGGAAGCGGAAAGGTTTGAAACCGGAGAAACGCTCGCATTAAAAGGCGCAGACGGCGTGATCTACGGCACGCTCACACTGGAAGAAAAGTATACAGTGGACAAAGAACGGGAAGCAAGGCTCGTGTACGGGACAACCGACCCGGCGCACCCCGGTGTTAAACGCTTATATGAAAACGGGGATGTGTATCTTGCAGGGCCGGTTACGCTTTTAAACCGCCCGAATCATGACGAGTTTGCCGCTTATTATAAAGATCCGAAAGAAACAAGGGCATTGTTCGCATCCCTCGGCTGGAAAACGATTGTCGGCTTCCAGACGCGCAACCCGGTCCACCGCGCCCATGAATACATTCAGAAAAGCGCGCTTGAAATCGTTGACGGGCTGCTTTTAAACCCGCTTGTCGGCGAGACAAAAAGCGATGATATTCCGGCGGATATCCGGATGGAAAGTTACGAAGTGATTTTGAAACATTATTATCCAAAAGACCGTGTGCGCCTTGTCATTTACCCTGCCGCCATGCGCTATGCAGGCCCGCGGGAAGCGATTCTGCATGCACTCGTCCGCAAAAATTACGGCTGCACCCATTTCATTGTCGGCCGTGACCATGCCGGTGTCGGCGATTATTATGGAACGTATGAAGCGCAGGAACTGATCAGCACTGTGGAGCAGGAACTGGGCATTACCATTTTAAAATTTGAGCATGCGTTTTACTGCGCGAAATGCGGCAATATGGCCACAACGAAAACCTGTCCGCACGGAAAAGAAGACCATATTCATTTGAGCGGGACAAAAGTGCGCGAAATGCTGCGCGCCGGCCAAAAACCGCCGAAAGAATTTTCCCGGCCGGAAGTGGCAGAAGTGCTGATCAAAGGGATGAAAGTGCACAATTAAACGTCCGCAAATCATAAGGAGGGAACCGGCCGCATGGCGAAAGCAACCAATATCACATGGCATGAAGCCCAAATTAAAAAAGAAGACCGCCGGAGGTTAAACGGGCACTCCAGCGCAGTCCTCTGGTTTACCGGGTTATCCGGCGCGGGGAAATCAACGCTGTCCGCCGCCGTTGAACAGGAACTCCACAGGCGGGGGATCCGTACGTATATCCTCGATGGCGATAATATCCGCCACGGGTTGAATAAAAATCTCGGGTTTTCCCCGGAAGACCGGAAAGAAAATATCCGCCGCATCGGAGAGGTGTCAAAACTGTTCGTGGATGCCGGCGTAATGGTGCTGACGGCGTTCATTTCACCGTACCGTGCTGACAGGGACATGGTGCGCGAACTGGTCGAAGGCAATGAATTCGTAGAGATTTACGTAAATTGCCCGCTGGAAGCATGTGAACTGCGGGACCCGAAAGGCTTGTACAAAAAAGCCCGCAATGGGGAAATTAAACATTTTACCGGCATAGATGCCCCTTATGAAGCCCCGGAACATCCGGAACTTGTCGTGGAAACCGACAAACAGCCGCTGGAACAGTCTGTCGGGCAGGTGATCCGCTTTTTGGAAGAAAAAGGGTACATCGAAAAGCAGCCGGTTTTATAAACGGCAAACGTGCAGCAGGTGCAAAACCTTGCTGCACGTTTTTCTACATAGGTATGTAAGATTATGCAACAAAATGCTGGAAATATGCAAAATCCTGTTTTCATCCGGAATTTTTTGTGCTATGGTATGGACGTTGTGATTTATTTTAACCAGATGCGTATGATAGATAAATGGAGATGAACATACGATGGCAACACAAAAATCCGGCCTGAAACGGCGTTTAAAGGCACGGCATCTGACCATGATATCACTCGGCGGCTCGATCGGGACCGGGCTTTTTCTCGGAAGCGGCGCCGCAATTTACCAGGCTGGCCCGGGGGGAGCACTGCTTGCCTATTTGGTTATCGGTGTGATGGTCTATTTTATTATGACAAGCCTCGGGGAACTGGCTTCATTTATGCCGACAAGCGGGGCATTCAGTACGTATGCAACCCGCTTTATTGATCCGGCGCTCGGTTTTGCGCTCGGCTGGAATTATTGGTACAGCTGGGCCATTTGTCTTGCAGCGGAACTGTCGGCATCGACGCTGGTTATGAAATTTTGGTTTCCGCACAGCCCCAGCTGGTTGTGGAGCGGCCTGTTTTTGCTCGTGATTTTTCTTTTGAACATTTTGTCCGTGAGAGGCTATGGCGAAGGAGAGTACTGGTTTTCCTTTGTCAAAGTGGCGACCATTATCCTTTTTATTGTTACCGGCTTATGCATGATATTTGGCATATTGGGCGGGGCACCGGCCGGCTTTAAAAACTTTACAATCGGGGATGCGCCTTTCCACGGCGGTGCGCTTGCCGTGCTTGGCGTGTTCATTACAGCCGGATTTTCATTCCAGGGGACGGAAATTGTCGGCGTTGCAGCTGGGGAAAGCGAGAATCCGCGCAAAAACGTCCCGAAAGCAATCAAAAGCATTTTCTGGCGCATTTTGTTGTTTTATGTCCTTGCAATTCTTGTCATCGGGCTGATTATCCCTTATACGACAAAAAGTTTGCAAAGTACGGATGTAATGGTGAGCCCGTTTACACTTGTCTTTAAAAAAGCGGGGCTTGCGTTTGCTGCATCCCTAATGAATGCGGTCATTTTAACGGCTGTGCTGTCGGCGGGAAACTCGAGCCTGTATGCTTCAACAAGGATTTTGTATGCAATGGCCCATGAAGGCCAGGCGCCGAAGTTTTTCGGCAAACTGAACAAACGCGGCGTGCCGGTCGCAGCCCTTGTTGCCACGACCATTGTCGGCGCGCTTGCATTTCTCGCATCCGCATTCGGGGACGGCGCCATTTATATCTGGCTGTTGAATGCAGCGGGCATCACGGGCTTTATTTTCTGGCTCGGGATTGCCGCCAGCCATTACCGTTTCCGGAAAGCGTATCTCGCACAGGGACGTTCACTTGACGACCTCCCTTACCATGCGAAATGGTACCCGTTCGGCCCGATTTTTGCGCTGATTGTCGGCGTGATCGTCATTCTTGCGCAGGATTATCAGGCATTCCTCGGCGGTCGTATCGACTGGATGAGCGCCATTGCCGCGTATCTCGGCATCCCGCTTTTTGCCATCATGTGGCTCGGCTACAAGCTCGTAAAGCGGACAAAAGTCATCCCGCTTGAGGCATGCCGGATTGATGACCGGGGATTTGACCAGGAGCCGGAGCATACTGAAAAAAAGGATGCGTGCCCCTGAGCGGTGTGTTGGCTTAAAGCGCGCGCCCATGTTGCGATATCGGTTCCTTGTTTGGAAATCATTATAAAGTATCGACGCCTCTACACCCGCGTACAATACCGGTAAGGAGTGGGTAGAGATGAATGAAGTCATTACCACCCTGTCTGCGAAAAGACGGGAGAGGCAAATGAAAGCGGAACGCAATTTGCTCCGCGAACTGCCGGTTGAAGTGCTGAAGAAAAGCTTCCAGTCCCATTTCGGTTCGTTCCGGATCAACGGGGGAGCGTGGATGGAGCAGGGGATCGAAGAAGGGTGTTACGATGTCGCCATTGAAGCCTATTTATTGGGCGGCCATTACAGCCGGTTCGGGTATTACGGAGAGCCAGCCGAGCAGGCAAAGAAACGGTGCGAAACCGAATTAAAGCATATTACAGATACGCTGTACAATTTTTGGCTTTATTGGACATTCGGCAATGATACGATGCAGGAGTCCATTTACTATACATGCGAGCAGTTTGCCGACTACTTTTGGTCTTACGGCTTTAAAAAAGGCGAACAAAGGCGGAAACTGCGGCTTCATTAGGGGATGCCCGTTTGCGGCTCCCTTTTTTCCAGTTCTATTTTCCTCCCTTGTCCCATAACTTTTCAGTAAGGACAGGGAGAGGGAGATTGTGATGAAACGGAAAATCAAAATTGCGGGGTTTCTGCTTGGTGTCACCCTTTTATTTTTACTTGTGCAGTTTGAGTTTTTCCAAAAAGATACGTGGCGCCCGTGGAATCTGCCGCTTTCCGGGAAAATCATCTATTTGGATCCGGGGCACGGGGGGCCGGATGGCGGGGCAACGGGAGATGAAGTGCTGGAAAAAGATGTTGCCTTGAGTGTGGCGAGCAAAATCAAAGACTATCTTCAGCAGCAGGGGGCGCTTGTTATTATGACGCGCGAAACGGACACAGACCTTGCTGATAACGAGACAAAGGGCTACAGCCGCCGCAAAGTGGAGGATTTAAGAAAAAGGCTTTCCCTGATCAACGCGTCGGAAGCGGACCTTTTTATCAGCATCCATCTGAACGCTATTCCGCAATCGCAGTGGCACGGCGCCCAGACTTTTTACGCCCCGACCATGATTGAAAATAAAAGGATCGCCACGTTTATCCAGGCGGAGCTGGTCCGGAATCTCGAAAATACAAACCGGGCTTCCAAAACATTATCCAATGTGTATTTGCTGAAGCATGCGAAAAAACCGGGCTGCCTTGTGGAAATCGGGTTTTTGTCCAATCCCGGGGAGCGGGAGCAATTAAAATCCGATGCGTACCAGACAAAGGTGGCGGCTTCTATTTATGAAGGGATTATGCGCTACTTTACAAAAGAAAAGGACTTAAAGAACTGACAAGCATCCGGAGCCGTTCCAGCGCAAAACACTGCCATTGTATGGTATACTGGAATCAAGCTGGAAACGACTTCATTTTAAGGATGGTGTAGAAAATGTTGACGGAACAACAGGTTTACGACGTGTTAAAAGGGTTTGAAGATCCTTTTTTACATAAAACGCTGGAAGAAACAAAAGGGATCCTCGAAATCAAAATCAAAGAAGAGATCCAGCATGTCAGTGTCAAAGTGGCGATTGCCAAAACCGGCACAAGCGAACAGCTGCAGCTGCAGATGGCCATTGTGAAAGCATTGAAGGGGATCGGCGCGAACACAGTCGGCATCCGCTTCGGCGAACTGCCGAAAGAGACGCTCGGCCGGTTCCGCGATTTGTTGCAGGAAGACAACAAAAATCCGCTCGGCTCCGCCAAAACGGAATTCATCGCCATTGCAAGCGGCAAGGGCGGCGTTGGGAAATCGACCGTTTCCGTCAATTTGGCGGTTGCACTCGCCCGCCTCGGGAAAAAGGTCGGCCTGATTGATGCCGATATTTACGGGTTCAGCGTGCCGGACATGATGGGCATTATGCAGCGTCCAGTTGTCCGCGGCGAAAGAATTATCCCGGTGGAACGGTTCGGGGTCAAGGTCATTTCGATGGGTTTTTTTGTAGAAGACAATGCGCCGGTTATCTGGCGCGGGCCGATGCTTGGCAAAATGCTGAACAATTTCTTCCATGAAGTGGAATGGGGCGACCTCGATTATTTGCTGCTGGACTTGCCGCCGGGCACCGGGGATGTGGCGCTCGATATCCATTCGATGCTGCCGCGCTGCAATGAGATTATCGTGACGACCCCGCATCCGACTGCGGCTTTTGTTGCGGCAAGGGCCGGCGCGATGGCACTCCGGACGGAACACAATTTGCTCGGTGTCATTGAAAATATGGCTTATTTTGAAAGCAAGGTGACCGGCGAACGCGAGTATGTATTTGGCCGCGGCGGCGGGGAAAAACTTGCCGAAGAATTGCGGACCGAAGTGCTCGGCCAGCTCCCGCTCCAGCAGCCGGACTGGAATGAACATGATTTCGCGCCGTCCATTTATGCTGAAGACCACCGGCTCGGGCAGATTTACAGGGAGATTGCCCAAAAGATTGTGGACAAATTGAAAAAGTGAAGCTTTCCTTTCGCGAAAAACCCGCAGTTTTGAAGCAGCCGGAAACAGAGGAGGAATTTTCGGCGGAGCATCCACTTCGTGAAAAGCCCGCCCCTCCGCAAGGCTGCAAAAAAGACGGCAAGACACTTCTCTTGTGAGTGCCTTGCCGTCTTTTTCATAATGAAAGGAAAACAGGCGGCCTCTGTCCCCATAGGAATGGAAGCGGCATTTGGAAAGGTGTGTCCAATTGGGCTGGCCGTGTGTTTTGTCTCAATAGGGGATCCAATGAACGCCCATGCCGCAGAACAGCGGCACCAGCAGAAGAATGAAAACCAGCCGGCGTATATTTTCAGGATAGACAAAAGATCGGTGTCGGCGGTGTGTTTTGTCCCGATAGGATGGCTAATTGGACAAAAGAGCAGGCGGGGCAGGTTGAAATGTCCTTCATAAGCGGGATGAAGGACAAAAGAGCAGGCAGGGCGGGTTGAGATGTCCAATTAGGCCCTGCTAAATGGACAAACGGCCGCCACTGGTTCCAACTTTATTTTTTCCATGATAAGAAAATGCGGCGGAACCCGCCCCGCCGCTACTTTTTCTCATTCATTGCTTTGGCTGCCTTCAGTAAACTGTCTTCCATTTTCGCTTTAAAAGCCGGGTCATTAAACGTATCAATGACAACACCCTGCATGGTTTTCCGCATTTCTTTGCTTTTTAGCATCGTTTGTACTTCTTTTTCGTAAGCCGGGTCTTTTAAAATATCGATCATCATCGCCTGGTAATCCGGATCCTTCATCAAACTTTTCAACAGCGCTTTGTTTTCGGTTTTCATGCTGTCTGCAACCGCGGCGGCAAATTTCGGATCCTGCATGGCCTCTCTCCAAAAAGCCTTGCCTTTATCGGAAGTTAATGTTTGTTCGATCGCTTCTTTCATGTACGCCTTGTCAATGACCAAATTCTTTTTCATTCCATCGCTTGTGATCACGTCCTGCAGCGCTTTTTTTCCTTCATCGGTTTTCAATATGTCAATGACCATTTTTTTCGTCTGGTTATAATCCGCTTGCCCGCCTGTTGAAGCCTCGCCCGAGCAGGCTGTAAGGGCAGCGCAAAGGCTGATCAGGAGCAAAACGGTTCTTGGTTTCATGCTTTTGGCTCCCTTCTTCATTCTATCTTTAATATGTGAAGTTCTTTTCGGATTATGCGCCCGGCGGGGAGGCTTAAAAGCAGTGGAAGTTTTTCCCGCTAAGGCCGGCGTGCAGGTCTGCAAAAACCGGCTTCATCGTGCGTATTGGTAAAACGGTACATTTGGGAAAAGCCGGCGTGATGTGCTGGATTTTTCTAATTATTCTCTGTTACAATAGAGGTACTTTAATGGCAAAGGGGGATGGGGATTGACAAGCCGGAACTGGGTTCGTTTCTTTTTTGCAGCTCTTGCAATCGGAGGGGTGTCAGCCGGGATTTTCGGGTTTTTCGTACGCTGGCCGGAAATGGCACCTTATTTTGCGCGGGCGGATCTTTTATCCATCGCCGGCGCGTTTTTCTGGTTTGCGGGGTTGGGCTTGATTTTCAGTCTTGTCAGCCAGGTCGGTTTCTTCGCCTGGTTAACCGTGCACCAGCTCGGGCTTGATATTTTCCGTTCGCGGCTTGTTTGGCAGGCCGTTCAGCTCGTAGCAGCCTGTTATGTACTGTTCGATTTTGTGTACTTCCGCGCGGATACCCGCCAGTCCTTGCTGTTTGCGGCACTAATCCTTGTGTCCGCGCTCGCGGCGGCAGCTGCTAAGACAAAGCAGGCGAAAAGTGCAAGGACTTTTATTCCTGCCTTCTTTTTCATGGTGGCAGTGACCATTCTCGAATGGGTGCCGTCTTTGCGTGCCAATAGCATAACCTCGCTTTATCTTATGCTTTTCCCGCTTCTCATCTGCAATGCTTATCAGCTGCTTGCGCTTCCGTATTTTTTAAAGCGCTCCCAAAGGGAAAAGGAGGAAAAGGTAGCATTGCGCAAGATCTCAGAAGAAAAGACGGCAAATTAAAACCGGAACCTGATTGGGTATCCGGTTTTTGCCGTGCTTTCTCCCTTTGCCAATTGGGCAGTACATGCATTTTCCCAGCTGGAGTACAATATACACGATACAGTGGGAACGCTTCCAATGCTGGCGGCCCATGAAAAAAAGAGTCCATGGTTTTTGCTCCATACGACCCAGGGCGCCTGATGATTCCATTTTCGCAGCCGGAGCGATTTTTCCGGCAAGGATTCCTGCTGCCATGGCCGCTATTTTGATTATTTTCGAAACCAGTCGGCCCCTTTGTCCATATGGAGGAAGGGAATATCCGTATCCACTTCGCCGGTGATCTTTTCAATGGGCAAGTCTTCTCCTGACAGCCATTTATCAAAGTCGATTTTCACCGGCTCGCAGTCCCCGCCTAAAGCGAACCAGGCTTCCATTTGCTTCGGCAGGTAAGCGGAAGTATGAATCGTGCCTGCCCAGCTGCTGTATAATTCTGAAAAAACGCCTTTTTCCCGGCTGTTTAATAATTGAAACGCATCCCGGGCGCTGGACAGATGCCCTTTTTCCTGTTCCAAAATGGCGGTTCTGCGCATCGAATCGTTGAGATGATGCCGGTTTTCTTTGCCGAGGGTTTCAAAATGATTGGTGCAAGTGTTTCCGTTCCGCACGGCGACCGCGCGCGGAGATGCTTCGACAATCCGGGTTTCCCCGCTTTTATCGTAAACTACATAGCTGAATGAATGGCGGTGCGGAATTTCTTTTAATAGGGCAACGGCTTCGTCAATATTTGCGCATGATTCCAATAGCAGCCTGCCAATCATGCAGCAAATAAACCCGTCGCCGGGACTTTTTCGATGGATAAACGTATAGCCGATGGCGAGCCCTTTTTCATTCATGCCGTCCATCCGCCCGGTGACGCGCTGGCTCGGCCCGGCAATCGCGTATCCCTGATCGCTTGGCTGGTACAGGACATAGCGGCCTTCATAGGTTTTTGGATGGTAATCATAGTTGCGGATAAGATAGCCATCGCCTGTTAAAATCGAGCAGCCTGATTTTGCACAGTCCACCCGGTAGCCGCCAAATTCCTGCAAAACTTTTTCCATCGGCCATTCCAGCGCTTCTTGCAATCCGCGCAACTCTTCCCAGATTCCGGGTGCAAAGCGGGTGATGGCGTCTTTCGTTTCGTTCAGGTCGATGACAAACCGCGGTTTTCTGACTTTCCATTGATTGTCGCGGTTTTGGACAGAAAGTGATTCTTTTAATGCAAGCCCCTGCATATAACCGAATTTTTCATGTGATCCGCGAAATTGGACCACCGTGCTGAAAATTTGCTTCATCTTTCAATTCACCTGCAAACCCATTGGGATCATATTCACACCATTCATTTTAACACATTCTGTTTCTTTCCTTCCCCAAGCGGGTCAGCCGCAACGATTTTCAGTTCCATTATCATATTTTCCTGCATGGCATTTGAAAATCAAGAATGACCTGTTTGGCGCCGTTTTCAAGCGGGTTGCAGAAACGGCTGACCGTGTAAAATTCCACCCAGTAGAAATGTTCATAGTCAAGTGTATAGCCGTTTTTTTGTACCATGTCGGAAATGAGGATAAATGCGTTGCTGATGATATCGTCAAGGTTCTTTGCGCCAATCTGTGCTTTTGCAATGGTTCCGCCTTTGATGATTTTCCCCGTCATGCCTTCAGGGACCGGGGTTCCTGTTTTAAAATACTTGCCGATGATATACGTTTCGCCAAGCCCGGAGTCGTTTGCAAAATCGGTCATATAACCGAGGCCGATGCAGTCTTCCATGCCTACGCTGTATTCATGAAGTTCATGAAGCTTTTTGTCAAATCCCCGTTCCCAAAAAACTTCCCACAGGTCGCTGGTGGTGACGCCAAAATCTTGATTGCTGATGCCGATCAGGAGCACGTCTTCTGCCGTCATGTATTCGATTTTTACCAGTTCTGCCATCATTCTTCTTCCTTTCATCACGTAATAGGTGTCATTGTCTTTAAAGGAAAGCGGCGGAAAAGCTTTTTCTTGATAAATGTCACCGGTAATCATGGCAGGCGGCACTGAAAATTGTTCCTTGAACGCCCTTGAAAAGGCGGAACTGCTCTCATAGCCGCACTCCATTGCTGTTTCTGTTACATTTTTCCTTTTAGAAAGCAGCATCTCAGCCGCCAGCGTGAGTTTTCGTTTGCGTACATATCCAGCCAATGAAATATTGCAGATATACGTAAAAATGCGTTGGTAAAGCCCCAAAGGAATCCCCGTAATTTTTGCGATTTTTTCATAATCTGCATGCATGATATCTGCTTCAAGCATATCAATGACCTGCTGTGTTTTATCCAGGATTTCCATTGTAACGCCCCCTTCCCCTTTCATTATGCAATACAATCGCGCAAACCCGCTTTACATTTTTTGTACAACTTTTGTTGGCCCGTATGGAACCAGATTGGCTACAATTGCTTCTAACATATCATCTTCAAAGGAATTCCAGGAAATTACTATATATTTAAATGATTCTGTGATTTAAGGAGAGAACGGCGCATCAGTAATGATAAAGGTTGAAGTGAAAAGCGGGCTTTCTAATATTCCCAATTTCACTGGAAATCTGTACATGGTGGATATTTTACTTGTATTCTATTAATCGATGTCTATATAAATTTTTAGAACCCAACTTTTTTACTATGCTTGACAAATTGTTGAATGATTTTTAAATAATCTCTTCCTTTATTATAATATGGATAGTCAGAAATGTATAAAGCAATGAAGCTGGCTGTATACGCGGTGGAGAAGGAAAGAAATCTTTCCCTCCATCGCCATATCCCAGCAATCCGCAGCAGAAAGCATTATCAGCCATGGTACGGTGGGCAGAAACAAAGGCTCCCGATTCAGCGTTGCCATCCAACCTGTCCGGGAGCCCTGGCCTTTAAGGGATCACTTTCGTTTCTGCTTTTCCGTTTGCAATCATTTCGGAAACGGTCACAAATTTTCCTTTATCCGACAAGTGACGGATGATTTGCGGCAGGGCTTTGTTCGTCTGCTTTGCGGCATCAGAAGCGTGCAGCAGGACAATATCCCCGTTTTCGGCTGTGCTTGCTTTTTCAATAATTTTTGCGGTGCCCGGGTTTTTCCAGTCATCGGTGTTGACGCTCCAGTGAACCATTGTAAGCCCCTGTTGGTCAGCGATTTTTAATGACGTTTTGTCAAAATGGCCGGTCGGGGAACGCAAAAGTTTTACATCCTTTATTTCAAGTTTTTTAAACACTTCTTGTGCCTTCTGCATATCATGCCGCACTTTAGCCGGTTCTTCATCCGTGTAATCCACATAGGCATAACCGAGGCTTCCGATCTCATATCCGGCTTTTTCAATCCTATTCACAATATCCGGGTGCTGTTCCGCCCACGCGCCTGACAGGAAAAAGGTTGCGGACTTTACGCCGTTTTTCTGCAACGTTTTCAAGATAGGGACGGCTTTTTCATCGCCCCAGCCAATATTAAAAGTTAACGCAATGCCGTTTTCTCCTTTAAAAACGGCTTTCGGGGTGCCTTTTGCTGAAAAAGTTGCCGTCTGCGCCAGCGTTTGGGTATAGATCAATAAGGCAGTAAAAAACGAGACAATGACAATGAAAAGATACGGTTTCCAGTTTCGCGATTTCTTATGGTGCATGATTCAACCTCCCGTTAAAAACTGCACTTGTCTTATTGTATGCGCCATTTTTTCAGGATTATGCAAGGAAAAGTGCTGTGATATTTCCCTTAAATTTGGTAAAAATAGACGTACCATGAACAGAAAGGGTGCATGCGGGTGTTAGGTCTTGTCGTCCATGAAAAAGAGCTGCTGGAAATGCAGTATTTGTTGAAAAGAGAAATGGAAGAAATTTTACTTGACCTGAATGATGAGCGGATTGAGCGGGTCATCAAAAGGGCCATGAAAGAACGGTACCGAATTCTTTTTAAGCTCCTGACAAAAGTCGCGCCCCAAAGCGAATATGCCCAGTTCGCCGTGTCCTATAGGCGGGAAATGAAACAGTAAAGAGCGGAGGCAGCCGCTCTTTTTTTACGGCTTTTTGGAAAAGAAGAAGCGGAGAGCGTTCTGGAAAAAAGGAAATTACGGACCTGGACCGGAAAAAATGGACGCGATTATCCCAGCCGCCCGAATAAGCCGCCCCTCTTTTGATCACGCTTTCACAAAAAGTCAATAGGCCGGGAAGAATATTTTTCCAGAAAAATGATTTGTCAAATAATATTCGACAGTTTTTAACCGAATTGTCACACAGCTCCTATCTGTACCATAAAAAGATTAAATATAATATAAGTGTAATGATAAAGTAACGGAAATATGGAAGAGGAGGGGATTTTGGGAAATGAGTGAAGTCATATTGGCACGGACCCAGTTTGCAACTACAACCTTGTTCCACTTCATTTTCGTGCCGCTTTCAATCGGATTGGCATTTATTGTCGCTGTCATGCAAACGCTTTACCTGGTGAAAAAGAAAGAAATTTACAAGAAAATGACGAAGTTTTGGGGAACCTTTTTCCTCATCAACTTCGCAGTCGGGGTGGTGACTGGGATTATCCAGGAATTCCAATTCGGGATGAACTGGTCGGCCTACTCGAGGTTCGTCGGGGACGTATTCGGCGCACCGCTTGCGATTGAAGCGCTGCTTGCGTTCTTTATGGAGTCGACTTTCATCGGCCTGTGGATTTTCGGTTGGGACAGACTCCCGAAAAAACTGCATCTGGCCTGCATCTGGCTCGTCTCGATCGGAACCATGCTGTCGGCGCTCTGGATTATGGCCGCAAACTCATTTATGCAAAACCCGGTCGGCTATACAATTCACAATGGCCGCGCCGAAATGAACAATTTTGCCGCCGTGCTGTTGAACCAAAAATTGCAGGTGGCTTACCCGCACATTATTTTCGGCAGCCTTGCCACCGGTGCGTTTTTCATCGCCGGTGTTTCGGCCTGGAATTTGATCAGGAAAAAAGATGTGGCCTTTTTCAAACGGTCTGTTGCCATCGCACTTATCGTCGGTCTTCTCAGCGGGCTCGGCCTTGCCTTTTCCGGGCACAGCCAGGCACGTTATCTTATTAATGTCCAGCCGATGAAAATGGCTGCTGCGGAAGGAATCTGGAAAAACACCGGGGACCCTGCGCCATGGACACTGTTTAGCATCATTGATACGAAAAATAAAAAGTCGGAATACAAGGTGCAAATTCCGTACTTGCTGAGCTACTTATCCTATGGCAAGTTTTCCGGATCCGTCAAAGGGATGAACGAGCTGCAAAAAGAATACGCGCAAAAATACGGGGAAGGCAATTATATTCCGCCTGTAAAAACAACGTTCTGGAGCTTCCGGATCATGGTTGCCACTGGCGGCATTATGATCCTGATGAGTTTGATCGGCCTGTACCTTGTCTGGAAGAAAAAAATCGAAAACAGCATGCGTTACTTGAAATGGCTGTTCCCTTGCATGTTTATCCCGACGATCGGCAACTCGTTCGGCTGGGTTATGTCTGAAATGGGCCGGCAGCCATGGGTGGTAAACGGCCTGATGAAAACGAGTGCGGGCGTTTCGCCGAATGTTTCGGCCGGCGAGCTGCTGTTTTCACTGATTGCTTTCTCGATTGTGTATACGCTGCTTGCCGTGGCGATGGCTTACCTGTTTATCCGCGTCATTAAACAGGGCCCGCAGGCAAAACCGATAGAAGACATTACTGCATCGGATCCTTTCAATACAAGGAGGTTTGTATAATGCAGTTAAATGAATTATGGTTTGTGCTTGTTTGTGTGTTATTTGTCGGATTTGTATTTCTGGAAGGTTTTGATTTCGGGGTCGGGATGAGCACAAAATTCCTTGCCAAAAATGAGACGGAAAAACGGGTGCTCATTAACACGATCGGGCCGTTCTGGGATGCCAATGAAGTATGGCTCCTGACAGCGGGCGGCGCCATGTTTGCCGCTTTCCCGAACTGGTATGCCACGCTTTTTAGCGGCTATTACCTTGCCTTTGTCGTCCTGCTGCTTGCACTCATTGCCAGAGGGGTTGCCTTTGAATTCCGCGGCAAGCTCCAGGCAAGCAAATGGAAAGGCATTTGGGACTGGGCCATTTTGCTTGGAAGCCTCCTGCCGCCGTTTTTGCTCGGCGCCCTGTTTTCCGGGATGGTCAAGGGGCTTCCGATTGACCGCTCGATGACGATGCATGCCGGATTTTTCGACATCGTCAACCTTTACACGATCGTCGGCGGGCTGGCCTTTGTCGCCCTTGTCTATCTGCATGGCCTGATGTTTATCCGTTTAAAAACGGACGGCGAAATCCGTGAACGTGCCGGAAAAGCAGCGATGAAAATGTATATGGCTGCTGGCGCCGTCGTTGTCCTGTTTGCCATATTAACCGCTGTTTTTACAGATGCGTTTGTGAAACGGGGCGCCATTTTAATTCCAGTCTATGCCGTTGCCATTGTGCTTTATCTGGGACTGTATCCGCTCTTGCGGAATAAAAAAGAAGGATTGAGTTTTGCCGTAACCGGGTTGATTTTAATTCTTGTAACCGTCTCGTTTTTCGTTGCGCTTTTCCCGAACGTGCTGATCAGTTCCATGGGGGCGGCGAACAACCTGACGCTCTATAAAGCATCGTCAAGCCCGTATTCGTTAAAAGTCATGACGATTGTCGCATGCACGATGGTGCCGGTCGTGCTCGCTTACACAATTTGGAGTTACTATGTCTTCCGGAAACGGGTTACACCGCATGAATTGCATTATTAAAAAAGTTCAGGGGGCGGGGGTTAAAGATTGCCGCCCGCTGCCCACCCGGGGAGCGGATTTCGGGCAAACCGGGTGTTTTCTTTTTCATCCGGCACCGTTTGAATGGGTGCGGAGAAAACGCAGATTGTAGTATGAATCCGGCACAATCGCCCCGTGCAGGTGGAAAAAGATGCCGGTGAACGAATCAAAAAAGCCCTGCGTATGGCGGAACGGCCGGCCATACCGGAGAGGAGCTGGTGCGGATGGATAAACATCTGATGCAGTATAAAGGCAGCTTGAAAACTTTTATGATTGCCGGATTCCTGACGATGGTCCAATCGGTTGCCATTATCGTGCAGGCGGTATACCTGGCAAAAGCGATTGTCCATTTATATAAAGGGGCGCCGTGGCAGGAAACAGCGGCCGAATTTGGCATCTTTTTCGCCGCCCATCTCATTCGCCACTTTTTGCAGTGGGCAAAGTCGCGGGTTGCGTTCCGGTTTGCCAGCCGCACGTCCCTCCATTACCAAAACCTGCTCGTTGAAAAGCTGTTCCGCATCGGGCCGCGCGCCATCAGCAGGCATGGCACAGGCAATCTGGTGACGCTTTGCCTTGAGGGCATTCCGGAGTTCCGTACTTATTTGGAACTTTTTATTCCGCGCTTTATCGCGTGCCTGACGATCCCGGCTGTTCTCCTTGTGTATGTTTTTTCACAGGACGTTGAAACCGGGATTACGCTGCTCGTTGTCATGCCGATTTTAATCGGATTTTTGATTCTGCTCGGGCTTGCCGCGCAAAAGCAGAAAGAAGCAAGGTGGGAAACGTACCAGCTGCTTTCCCGCCATTTCGTGGACTCGTTAAGGGGGCTTGTGACGCTGAAGTTTTTGGGGCGGAGCAAAAGCCATAAAGAAGCCATTTGGGAAGTCAGCAACAAGTATCGGATTGCCACAAACCGGACGCTCAGGATTGCTTTTTTATCGTCGTTCTCCCTGGACTTTTTCGCGACTTTGTCCGTGGCGGTCGTGGCCGTGGAACTTGGGCTCCGGCTGATTAACGGGCAAATCGGATTTGAACCGGCCCTTGCGCTTTTAATTCTTGCACCGGAGTACTTTATGCCCGTCCGCGATCTCGGCAGCGATTACCATGCCACAATGAACGGGAAAGAAGCGGGCGAGAAGATCCACCGCCTGCTTGCCGAAAAAGAAGACTTTGGAACCGGGCTTTCTTTTCCCGTCCCGGTTTGGAACGAACACAGCACATTAACAGTGGAAGGGCTTGAAAAACAGTCGCCGGAAGAAAACCGGGCGATTTTGCAGGATGTCACATTTACCGCCCGCGGGTTTCAAAAAATCGGCGTGATCGGAATCTCCGGTTCGGGCAAATCGACGCTTATTGACCTGTTATCCGGGTTCTCCATGCCGGATGGCGGGCGGATCAGGATTGACGGTCTGGAAGTTCCGCATTTGTCCTTTTCCGAATGGCAAAAGCAGGTGAACTACATTCCGCAGCATCCGTATATTTTCTCGGGGACCGTACGGGAAAATATTGCCTGGTATGCGCCGGATGCGCCGCTTGAAAAAATCGAGGAAGCGGTCCGGAGGGCAGGGCTTTCCGGCCTCATCGCCGGCTTTCCGGGCGGGCTCGATGAAAAAATTGGCCAGGGCGGACGGGCGCTAAGCGGCGGTGAGGAACAGCGGATTGCGCTCGCGCGGGCATTGCTGGATACGCGGCCGGTTATGCTTTTGGATGAGCCGACTGCGCATCTCGATATCGAAACGGAACAAGAAATTAAACAGCTGATGCTCCCGCTTTTTGAACAGAAACTTGTCTTTTTTGCCACCCACCGCCTGCACTGGATAAAAGAAATGGACTTGATTTTGGTGATGGATGGCGGCAGGCTTAGAGAAGCGGGCACATATGAAGAACTGTACCGGAAAAAAGGCGCCTTTTACGAACTTGTCGAGGCGCAGCGGGGAGGGGCAGAACATGGCATACTTCAAGCGGTATATTAAACCGTATATCCGCCAGTACCGGTGGCTGATGGCAGCTACTGTCCTGCTTGGCATTGTTGCTTTTCTTGCTTCATCGATGCTCACCTTTACGTCCGGCTATTTGATCACAAGGGCGTCGGAAATGCCGGCGACAATTCTTTTGATTTATGTGCCGATCGTCGGCGTCCGCGCTTTCGGGATCGCGCGGCCGGTCGCCCGTTATTTTGAGAGGCTTAGCGGGCATAATACGGTGTTGAAGATTCTTGCCGATATGCGCGTCAAACTGTATGAAATGCTCGAACCGCAGGCGCTGTTTATCCGCTCCCGTTTTCAGGCGGGGGATCTGCTCGGCACGCTTGCCGATGACATCGAGCATTTGCAGGACGCTTATATCCGCACCATTTTTCCTGTTGTAACGGCGCTGTTTTTGTTTTTATATTCAGTTTGCACGCTGGCTGCATTTGACTTTCTGTTTGCGTTGTGGATTGCCATATTAATGGGGATCATCCTGTTTGTTTACCCGCTTTTATCCTTATATTTCATGAAAAAACGGCAAATCGCGCTGAAAGAAACACAGAGCCGGCTGTACCGGAGCGTCACGGATACTTTATTCGGCATCCGCGACTGGATCATCAGCGGAAAGAAAGAACGGTTCTTCCGGCAGTTTTATGAAGACAGCCGGAAGAGTCATGAAATAGAAAGAAAGATGTCTTTTTGGAACCATAACCGGAACTTTCAGCTGCAGGTCATCTCGGGCATCATTTTAATATTTGCCGGCATCTGGGCAGGGCATGCCGCAATGCACGGCGATATCGCCCCGACCTATATTGCGTCTTTTACGCTTGTAACCCTTCCGATTCTGGAAGGCATTATCCCGGCATCCGCGGCGGTGGAAAAGATTCCGGCATACAAAGAATCCCTGCAACGGATTGACACGATCCGGCAACATGTCCCGGATAAAAGCAGTCCCAGTGCAGTTCCGGGAGAGAAAGCGGAGATCCGTTTGGAACACGTCTGTTACTATTATGAAAACGAACCGGCCGCAGCTTTGAGCGATGTGTCACTCACCATTCCCCACGGGCAGAAGATTGCCGTGCTTGGCAAAAGCGGGGCAGGCAAATCGACGCTTCTCCATCTGCTGATCGGGGCGCTGCAGCCTGCTTCAGGGACCGTTTCCATCGGCGGGCATGCCCCGGCAGCATACGGCGAAGGGATTCACCAGCTGGTCAGCGTTTTGAACCAGAAACCTTATTTGTTCGCGACAACAGTCGAAAATAACGTTGCCCTCGGACGCCTCGGCGCCACACCCGTAGAAATCGAGGAGGCCATCCGGCAAGTCAAACTTGACCGGTACCTCCACTCCCTTCCAAATGGGATCCATACCCAAATGGAGGAAACCGGCCAGCGTTTTTCGGGAGGCGAGCGGCAAAGAATCGCCCTCGCGCGGATCCTGCTGCAAAATACGCCTGTGGTCATTTTGGATGAACCGACTGTCGGGCTTGACCCCCTGATAGAAAAAGACCTGCTCGATACGATGTTTGAAGTTTTAAAGGATAAAACGGTGATTTTCATTACCCACCATCTGGCCGGTATGGAAAAAATGGATCAGATCGTCTTTTTGGATGAAGGAAAAATCGCCATGCAGGGCACACACGTGGCATTAATGGAAAACCATGCGCGTTACCGCAAACTTTATCAAATGGACCGCGGGGGCGCTTGACCAGCCCCCGCTTTTTCCAGTGCCGCTGTTGCATCATGGGCGCCTGCAGTGAATTTGCCGATGATTTTCATTATTGCCCGTGCCGGGAAAGAAGCATCTAAGGGCCGATTGCAAAAAAATAGACACAAATTATGAAAACGTTTCCATTGATTTCTTCTTTGCGAACCATTACACTGAAAATGAACCGAATTTGGAAAGGGTGGTGCCAGTCCAAACATTTGATTTCCAGGAAAATTGGCAATCGTGACCAGCGGCGGAGGAGAAATCCGCTACGAAGCATAACGGTAACAAGCTAAATCCGGATTCCCTCCATAAGCTAAAAAATATAGAATAAAAATACACAAAGACTGTTGACATGGATTTGCTATCTTGGTATATTAGTAAATGTCGCTGCTTCACATGAGGCATGGCAGATAAAAAAGTGTTGACAACGCACTTTATACTTGATATAATGTAAAGGTCGCTGTTATGAAGAAACAGCAAAGATTGTTCCTTGAAAACTGGACAAAACGAAACGTCAAATTCTTTTTGAGCTTTTATCAAACATCTTTACTGAGAGTTTGATCCTGGCTCAGGACGAACGCTGGCGGCGTGCCTAATACATGCAAGTCGTGCGGACCTTTTAAAAGCTTGCT
>Ga0207807_1000013_pt1 | contig 74188 bp, 72 predicted proteins | sample HigsolmetaGSP15D_FD_184843 | JGI IMG/M metagenome (GOLD analysis project Ga0207807, IMG submission 184843) | High solid enriched microbial communities from the Joint BioEnergy Institute, USA - SP1-5-D (SPAdes) | ecosystem: Engineered > Bioreactor > SSF (Solid state fermentation) > Aerobic >... | reverse complement strand
AATAAGACTTTTTGTATCCTTTAATAATCTAGCAATTATTGATATAATATCCATAGGAAGACCTCTTTCTAAATGTATTCGCCCACAAGCGTACATTTAAATGATAGAGCGTCTTCCCATTTTTTTTCACTCATCTGCCCTTCGAGTAAAATTTTACACATACGGCTGCCGCGAAATTGTCTAAAAGAAGCCTTCTTTTGCCTTTGATTTTCCGGAAAAATGGATTATCCTTAAAATGGATACCGTTATACGAGGAGTGTTGAGCGTGAGTACATTTTTTGACGGGATAAAAGAAAAAGTGCGGGGGCACAACAAAACGATTGTTTTCCCGGAAAGTTCGGATGAAAGAGTTTTAACAGCTGTCTCACGGTTTGCATCCGATGAAGTGATCCGTCCGGTTTTAATCGGGAACAAGGACGAAATCCAGGCAAAAGCACGGGACATCGGTGTTTCCGTCGAGGGCGTTGCAGTGTACGACCCGGAAGACTATGCCGGTTTTGAAGAAATGGTGCAGGCTTTTGTGGAACGGAGAAAAGGCAAGGCGACGGAGGAAGATGCGCGCCAAATATTAAAAGACGTCAATTATTTCGGCACCATGCTTGTCTATTTGAAAAAGGCGGACGGTCTGGTAAGCGGTGCCATCCATTCGACGGCTGATACAGTCCGGCCGGCATTGCAGATCATTAAAACAAAGCAGGGCGTGAAAAAAGTTTCCGGCGTCTTCATTATGGTGAGGGGCGAAGAGAAATTTGTTTTCGCAGATTGTGCAATCAATATTTCACCGGACAGCCAGGATTTGGCGGAAACAGCCGCGGAGAGCGCAAAAACTGCCCGGACATTTGATATTGAACCAAGGATTGCGATGCTGAGCTTTTCAACAAAAGGCTCCGCCCATTCCGATGAGACGGAGAAAGTGGCGCAGGCTGTCCGGTTGGCAAAAGAACGCGATCCGGAGCTTGTGGTGGACGGCGAGATGCAGTTTGATGCTGCGTATGTGCCGGCTGTTGCACAAAAGAAAGCGCCGGATTCCGTGATTCAGGGCAATGCAACCGTGTTTATTTTTCCAAATCTGGATGCGGGGAATATCGGTTATAAAATGGCCCAGCGTCTTGGCGGTTTTGAGGCAGTTGGCCCGATTTTGCAAGGGCTGAATGCGCCTGTCAATGATTTGTCGCGCGGCTGCAATGCGGAAGATGTTTATCATTTGGCTTTGATTTCCGCGGCACAAAGTTTGTAAGGGAGTTGCCAGGCTTCCGGCTGTTGGGTGGACAAAGTTTGGAGGAGAGCGGGTTGATCCTTGGGAGCAGCCCGGCAGGCAAATTGCCGGCAATGTCCGCGTCCGGCTGCATTGTGATTTTTTTAACAAAATGAAATAAAACTGTGTATCCATGCCGCAATGATTCGGCATGAGCGGAAAAGTGGCAAACAGCCGGCACAGTAGTAAAGCTGTTGGACATTGCGGGGGAAAATGGCCTTTGGTATGTGGCCGGGACTCCTCTTTTCCGGCTTGCACCCCCCGGAAGCGCCGGGGATTAGAGTGCTTGCCTTCTTTTGGTTTGGCTTTTGCATGATGCCAAACCTTTTTTATGTTTTATACGGCCGGAGGGAAGGCATTTTATAATGGAAGAATTTGGGGAGAAAAGGGAAAAGGCTGAATTTGATCGTATTGGGAATTTATGTGCAGCCGGGGCAATTTTTACTAAGGCATGCGATAGCCGATGGTTCAGCACTGCTCTCGAATCCTTGCCAATAGAGGGGTTTCGAGAGCAGCTTTTTGGTAGTCAATCCGGCATGATATGATAGTAGTAAAATAAATGGGGGAAGGATCAACATGGAAGAAGCGCTGCAATTGCTGAAGCAGCCCGAGTGGCGGGTGATGGACCAGTCCGGGTTGGGCCCGCAGTTTGAAGCGGCCCAGTCATTTGCGATGGACGACACATTGTGCACCTCTGTAGGGGCAAACGCCTCCCCGGCTGTTGTCCGGACATGGGTGCATCACGACACCGTCAGCCTGGGCATTCAGGATACAAAATTGCCCTTTTTTGAGGAGGGGCTGGCTGTTCTTAAAAATAGAGGATTTCGGTATATTGTCCGTAATTCAGGCGGGCTTGCCGTTGTATTGGATACGGGCGTGCTGAACATTTCGCTTGTTATGCCGGATACGGAAAAGGGGATGGATATCAACCGCGGATACGAAGCGATGTTTAAGCTGGTCCAAATGATGTTTTCGGATTTTCCGGTTGTAATTGAAGCGGGGGAAGTAGCAGGCTCGTACTGCCCGGGGAGTTATGATTTGAGCATTGGCGGGAAAAAATTCGCCGGCATCTCCCAGCGGCGGGTCAGGAGAGGGGTGGCTGTCCAGATTTATTTATGCGTGACGGGCAGCGGCGCCGACAGGGCAGAACTCGTTCAGGATTTTTATGAGCGGGCAAAACAGGGCGCGGAGACAAAGTTGCAATACCCGTGTGTCCGTCCTGAAGTGATGGCTTCTTTGTCGGAGCTTTTACAGGAAATACTCACGGTCCAGGACGTTTTCATGCGGCTTTTGCAAACGCTGAAGACGCTGGGGAGCCGGCTTGTGTCCCGCCCGCTTTCGGAACAGGAAACAAAATGGTACGGCAAATATTATGAACGCATGCTGGAAAGAAACGCCCGGTTTTTGTAAAGAATGGATGATAATGGGCCATTCCTTGATCTGATGAAAGACATTCTTGAGGTGTGGCCGGAGTCCATTGTCTTTCATGTGCGGGATGAAGGACAATTTAAAGTGGCGGTAGCCCGTTTTTGTCTTTCATCGGGCGAGTGAAGGACATTTGGAGGTTGTGGTGAGATTGTTTTGTCCTTCATGGGGCGGATGAAGGACATTTGGGGCCGGTGATGGCCTCTGTTTTATCCTTCATGAAGCGGATGAAAGACATTTTGAAGCGCGGCGGGTTGGCATTGTCTTTCATAAAACGAATGAAAAACATTTTTAAGACGTGGATCCAAAAAGACACTTGGACGGCGACCAAACTTTCCTTTTAGGAGCATTTCAAAAAGGCAAAAAACATTCGTGTCAGCCAAACCGACCCCCGATAGAAGTTTCAATTAGACAAAAGAACAAGCGGGTCATGTTAAACTGTCCAATTAGGATTTCCAATTGGACAAAAGATCTGCCTCTGCCATGTGTTTTGGCCCTTTAGAGTAGATCAAAAAGACAAAACGCATCTGGAAATCAGCCCAATTATCCCTTAGAACGTTTCAAAAAGCCAAAAGGCGCTTGGGGAACGTGCCAATTGTCCTTTAGAGCGTCTCAAAAAGGCAAAAGACACCTTGACAGCGTCCAAACTGTCTTTTAGAACATCTCAAAAAGCCAAAAGGCACCTGGAAATCATCCAAACTGTCCTTTAGAATGTTTCAAAAAGACAAAAGATGCTGGGGAAACATGCCAATTGTCCTTTAGAGCGTTTCAAAAAGACAAAAGACTCCTTGACAGCGTCCAAACTGTCTTTTAGAACATCTCAAAAAGCCAAAAGGCATCTGGAAATCATCCAAACTGTCCTTTAGAACGTTTCAAAAAGACAAAAGATGCTGGGGAAACATGCCAATTGTCCTTTAGAGCGTTTCAAAAAGCCAAAAGACACCTTGACAGCGTCCAAACTGTCTTTTAGAACACCTCAAAAAGACAAAACGCACCTGGAAATCATCCAAACTGTCTTTTAGAGCATCTCAAAAAGCCAAAAGGCACCTGGAAATCATCCAAACTGTCCTTTAGAACGTTTCAAAAAGACAAAAGATGCTGGGGAAACATGCCAATTGTCCTTTAGAGCGTCTCAAAAAGCCAAAAGACACCTTGACAGCGTCCAAACTGTCTTTTAGAACATCTCAAAAAGACAAAAAGCGCCTGTGAATCAAACAAACTGTCCTTTAGAACATCTTAAAAGCCAAAAGGCACCTAGGGAACGTCCCAATTATCCTTTCATGCAACAAAAGCCGGGAGATTGCCGGCTTGCACGCCAAAAACCCATTGAGCATGCATCGCCCAATGGGTGTTTGTGTTTACTCGCCCGAAACTTATTCTGCCAGCTTTTCGAGATTGCCGTTGCGGTCCATTTTAAATTTGGTTGCCCCGGTTTCGTCTTCTTCGAAAAGGACGTATTTTCTCGCGCGGTTCATGATTTTCATCAAGGTTTCGTAGTCTTCCTGCATGGTAACCGAACCTTCTTCGAGCTCTTGGACACGTTTTTTCAATTCTTCCGTTTCCTTTTTCAATTCCTGGTTTTCGTGCTTCAATCTTGCATTCTCACTTTTTAAAATCGTGCTTTGGAATTGCGTATTGTTCAAGTATTGCAGATAGCTGATGACCTTGACAAGGCTCATATCCCCGTTGCTTTCGGTCGGCTGTGAAACTTGCGGGCTGCCGTTTTCAGCTTCTTCCCCGTCCGGAGCCGGTTGTTCTGGAAATTCAGCAAGCGGCATTTCGCCAATTTCCTCGAGTGTTGGAACCGGCGGCTGGTACAGCAGTTTCTTTTTCCCGCCCTGGTCTTTTCCAAGCAGGCGCTGGCGTTGTTTGCGCTGTTTTTTTGCAAGCTGCAGCGCCTGTTCGTAATTACGGCGAACAACCGCATTCCAGCGGAAACCGCAGGCGGCGGATGTACGGTTCAGCTTATCGCCGACTTCCTCAAAAGCATTCAGCTGTGTGCTTCCTTCGCGCACGTGGCGGAGCACTGTTTCCGCCAGCAACAAATCATCTTCTTCGCTCCACGCATCTTGGCGTGATTTCATTCTCATTACCCCCAAATGTAAATTTTTTGTTTGTACTAAGAGAATGGACAAAAAACACGCAATTTATACCAATATGGTAAAAAAATAATAGAATTTTAGCGCGCAAACGGATTTTTGCTTTCGACAACACAGACAGGCGGGTACACGGGGGAAGCCAAAAAGCCCCGTTAGCGTCTGCCCGGGCACGGATAAATGCAAGGGGTTTAAAAAGCGCAGCCACACGCTGGCGGGGATTGGAAAATATGGCAAGAGAAGAACGGGTTTCCTAATTAAAATGTGCAGCGCCACAAGCTGTGGGCATGGAGACCGCCAATGCTCTCCAACCACCTGGCCGGTTTAAAAAGTGCAGAGTCAAAGCTGGTGCGAGCCGCTGTTTTACGCTTACCGCGCCCGGCCGGTGTTAAAAAAATGCAGCGCCACAAGCTGGTTCCCCTATAGAAACGGCAAAATCAAGCATTTTCGAAAGAGGCGGTCTTCCATCGGGGGGTATTCATTAGCCCCGCGCATTTCCAAAAGCTGCCCGTCCGCATATTACAAGCTTTTTTTCTCGGGCTTGTCCCGGTATAATAGAATTACGACATCAGGAAGAGGGTAAAGCATGGAATACGCCAAACGTAAGCTCAGTGAGGAAAAAGTGTTTAAAGACCCTGTCCACCGCTATGTCCATGTGCGTGACCGGGTGATCTGGGACTTGATCGGAACAAAAGAGTTCCAGCGTTTGCGCCGGATCCGGCAGCTCGGCACGACTTACCTGACTTTCCACGGGGCGGAACACAGCCGTTTCAGCCACTCGCTCGGCGTCTATGAAATTGTCAGGAGAATTACAGATGATGTTTTTAAAGACCGGGTGAACTGGAACGGAAAGGACAGGCTGCTGTCGCTTTGCGCTGCGCTTTTGCACGATCTTGGCCACGGCCCGTTTTCCCATTCGTTTGAAAAAGTGTTCGGTATGGACCATGAGGAGTTTACAAGGCAAATCATCCTCGGGGAGACGGAAGTCAATGAAGTATTGCGGCGGGTCGGCAGAAATTTCCCGAAAAAAGTGGCGGAAGTGATTGCGAAAACTTCAGAAAACAAGCTGGTGGTCAGCCTGATTTCAAGCCAGCTTGATGCGGACCGGATGGATTATTTGCTGCGCGATGCGTACTATACAGGGGTCAGCTACGGCCATTTTGACATTGAACGGCTGCTCCGCGTCATGCGCCCGCATGAAGACCAGGCCGTTTTTAAATATAGCGGCATGCATGCGGTCGAAGATTACATTTTAAGCCGTTACCAAATGTACTGGCAAGTGTATTTCCACCCGGTGACAAGAAGTGCGGAAGTGATTTTAACAAAAATTTTGCAGCGCGCGAAAATGTTGTACGATGCCCGTTATCCGTTCAAACACGGGCCCAGCCATTTCCAATCGCTTTTTGAAGGCAGGCTTACCCTGCGAGATTATTTAAAGCTGGATGAGCACATCATGCTGTATTATATTGAAGTTTGGCAGGAAGAAGATGACCCGGTTTTGCGGGATCTTTGCGCCCGCTTTGTAAACCGGAATCTGTTTAAATACATTGAGTTTGACCCGGCAAAAGAATTTAAGGTGCACAGCCGGCTTGAAAAGCTTTTTGAAGAAGCCGGGATCGACCCGAACTATTATTTGGTCATTGATTCGTCTTCAGACCTTCCGTACGATTTTTACCGGCCGGGCGAGGAAGGGGAACGGCTGCCGATCAATTTGCTGATGCGAAACGGCGACCTGAAGGAATTATCAAGGGAATCGGATATTGTGGACGCCATTTCGGGGAAAAGAAGAACGGATCATAAATTGTATTTTCCGCTTGATTTGATCGAAGACGAAACGACACACGGGGAAAAGAAAAGGGAAATTGCCGCTTTGCTGAAACTGCCCCGGAGTTCGGAAATTTAGTCAGGAGTGAATGGTTTGTGTTAGAAGATCATGTGAAAATAATGGGTGCGCTTGCCATAAGCGGAGAGATTGTCGGGCGTAAAAAGCTGCAAAAAATGATTTATATTGCGAAAAAGTTATCCTTCCCGTTTCAGGAAAAATTCGAGTTCCACTTTTACGGCCCGTATTCTGAAGAGTTGACGCTCAAAGTAGAGGAACTGACCAATCTCGGGTTTGTAAACGAAGTAAAAGAGAAAAAAGGCGGATATGTCCAATACCGGTATACGGTGACAGACGAAGGCCGGGAATTTCTGGAAATGTACGAACCGGATCTGCCGGGGCTAGATGCGTGCTTGGCAGAAATGAACGGGCAAAATGCGCGTTTCCTTGAACTTGTTTCAACCGTCATGTATTTTGACACGCTTCCGAAAGAGGAAGTAAAAGAGAAAATCTTTACATTAAAAGCGAAGCAGCGTTATACAGAGGAGGAAATCAACGAGGCGTACGATTACATAGAAAAATTGAAAAAAATCGCCAGGCCCGTCCAGCAGGCTTAGCGATTTTTTCTCCCTTATTCGTCGCTTTTGCGGACGCCGCCGACAGCATAATGGTTTTTTGACATTTCTTCAATAAAAACGGTAATGTTTTCTTTCGGGGCGCCTACGGTTTCGCTGACCGCGGCCGTTACTTTTTCGACCAGCGCTTTCTTTTGTTCGTCTGTACGGCCTTCCAGCATTTTGACAGTTACATATGGCATATGGTGCATCTCCTTTTGGATGTTTTCATTTAAAAATTGTAAAGTCTTTTTTGCCCGCCTGCAAGTGGCACTTTTAAAACAAGTGAATACCGAATGAAAATTTTGTATACTATAGTCAATATATTGTTTTTAAAGGAGACCGGTACGTGGAACAATTACAACAGTTTTTGGCATATCCGTTAAGGGATATCCCGATTGTCGCGGCGGTGCTGATCATTGCTTTTACCGTCCATGAGTTTTCCCATGCTTATACAGCTTATTTGTGCGGCGACCCGACTGCCAAACGCGAGGGGCGGCTGACATTGAACCCGGCGCAGCATATTGACCCGCTTGGCGCGCTGCTTATTTTTGTCGCCGGCTTCGGCTGGGCGCGGCCTGTCCCGGTAAACCGCTACCATTTCAAAAATCCGCGCCTGGCAGGGGTGGCGGTATCTTTTGCGGGCCCTGCCAGCAATTTTTTGATGGCGTTTATCGGGGAAATCATCTTTTATGTGCTGGTGGCAACCGGGCTTGGCGCAGGCCTGCCATGGTTTGTCCTTTCCTTTTTCAATTATTTTGTCTGGCTGAATCTCGTATTGTTTATTTTTAATTTAATTCCGCTTCCGCCGCTGGACGGGTACCGGATCATAGAAGATTTGGTTTCGCCGGGGGTACGGGCAAAATTGACGCAGTACGAGCAGTACAGCATCGTTGTATTTCTGGTCCTTTTGGTCACGCCGCTTGGCCGGTATACGATCTCGCCGCTGCTTAACAGTGCGGTTCCGTCGATTATGAAGGGATTCCAGACCATTGTTTCCGTATTCGGATAGATTGCCATTGAGAGAAAGGGGATGTGCAAGATGGCTGAAAAAAAGAAAAAAGCAGAATTTAATATTATTAAAAATGCGCCGACTGACGGCCATAAAAGTTTTGGCACCGGGGCGCTGAACCTTGAAAATGTCTCGCCGGTGATCATTGATGTCAATGAAGGCACGGCGGTTGTCGATATTGGGGCAATGCATGCAAGGAGCGCCGTGGAAAAACGGGTGAGATTTTTCCCCGACCGTTCGGAAGTCCCGGAAGAGGGGGCAAAACCGTACTGGCTTGTGTGGGTGACAATTGAACGCGGCGAAAACGGGCCTTATTATCACGGGGTGACAGCCTGCGAAATGGTGGTCAACAAGGAAAAACGCCGCGGCTACAAATCGCTGCCGGAACATGTCAACCGCCTCGACAAGTCGATGAAGGGCCATATCATTGTAGACCATATGGACGACCGGTCCAAAAAAGTGCTGGCAGACTTTTTAAAAGGCCACAGCAGCGAGATGTGGAACTTATCCAGCGATGAATTGAAAGAAGCATTAAAGGCCTGACCCCGCGCATTTATTTTTGCGTAAGGAAAGGACCGAAATTTCACGATGCATTGAAGGAGCAGGAAAGGCCTGACCGCACAGCGGACAGGCCTTTCTGTTTGCTGTTTTAAAAAAACGGGAACAGTTTTTCAAGCCAGTTCCGGTGCTTTTTCGGGTACAACTCATTTTCTCCTGCAGCGGGATGTTTGCTGCAGGGCTCGGCCGGTTCGGTACCGGATATAAAGTATGTCAGCCTTGCCACCGGGCAGTTAGCGGTTGCGATTTTCCCGGTGGCAGGATCGATTTCAACACCGGTTACGCCTTTGGGCGGCTTAAATTCCGTTACAGGGCGCCCGTCAAGCGCCTTTTCCATAAACCGGGCCCATATTTTTTTGGCGTACATTTTATCGGCGGCCAACGTGATTTCCTGCCCGTTGTCGTATCCGACCCAAACGCCTGATACAAGCTGGGGCGAAAACCCGATCATCCAGCTGTCCGTGTTGGTGGAGCCGGATTTGCCGGCGTACGGGCGGGTGAGGTTTTTGACAATGGAGGCGCCGGTGACACGGGCATAGCCGTTCAGGCGCTTGTCAAACATGCCGGTCATCATTTGCGAGGTGACAAACGCCGCCGCTTTGTCCAACACCCGTTTTTTCTCGTGTTTGTCGTATGCATACAGGACGCGGCCTTTATAATCTTCCACTTTTGTGATGAAAACAGGCCCGTTTTGAGTGCCGCCGTTTGCAAGCAGGCTGTAGGCGTTCACCATATCGAGCAGGTGCACGCCGGATGTGCCGAGCGCAAGTGACGGCACTTTTTCCATCGGGGTTGTAAGGCCGAATTGTTTTGCGGTTTGGACGAGCACATCCTGTCCGAGCAGCAAATGGGTTTTCACGGCGTAAATATTATCTGAAACGGCGAGCGCCTGCATCATCGTAATGTCCCTATTGGCATACTGGCTGTTGAAATTATGCGGCCTGTATGAAGATCCGCCCGGCCGGAAAACGGTCGGTTCGCTTTTGAGCATCGTTGCCGGCGTGAATCCGTGGTTCAATGCAGCATAATAAAGGAGCGGCTTCATGGTGGAACCGGGCTGGCGCGTTGCCTGTGTGGCGCGGTTAAAGGAACTTTCCGCATAATCGCGGCCCCCGGTAAGTGCGGTTACGAAGCCGTTTTTCGGATTGATTGCCGCAAAACCGAGCTGGATTTGCGAAGATGCCGGAATGATTTCCTTCACTGTTTCTTCGGCAATTTTTTGCTGCTTCACATCAAGGGTGGTATATACTTTTAATCCCCCGAGCGCAATCGTCCGGTCATCAAACCCGAGTTTTGTTTTCAGCTGTTTTTTCACAAGGTCCTGGAAATAAGGGGCGATCCGGTTTGTATCCGGATCCGCTTTTTGCATGATTTTTACCGTTTCATTGGCTGCTGCTGCTGCTTGTTTTTTTGTAATATAGCCGTTTTTCACCATCGATTGCAAAACAGCAAGCTGCCGTTTTTTCGCTTTTTCCGGCGAAATGACAGGGGAGTAGACTCCGGGTCCGTTTGGAATCCCGGCAAGCATGGCGGCTTCGGCAAGTGTCAGCTGTTTGGCGCTTTTCCCGAAATAGTACCGGCTTGCGGCTTCAATCCCGTATTTTCCATGCCCGTAATTGATCGTATTTAAATAGCCTTCCAGAATCCGGTCTTTGCTGTAGCTGGACTCGAGCCGGACCGTGTAGAATGCTTCCTTTAATTTTCTTTCCCATGTTTTATCAAGCGTTAAAAACAGGTTGCGGGCGTATTGCTGGGTAATGGTGCTTGCGCCCTGCACCTTTCCCATTGCTTTCATATCGGCAGCGACCGCCCCGGCCATGCGCCGGTAATCAAAGCCGTGGTGATGGTAAAAGTTTCGGTCTTCGATTGAAATGGTCGCGTCAATGGCGTTTTCGGAGATGCCGTCAAGCGGCACCCAGTATCTTTGCTGGCCGCTGTTCGACTCGCCGATTTGTTTGCCGTTTTGTGCATAATAAAGCGTTGATTGCGGTACGGACAGCGGCGGCGGACCGAGAATTTTTGCATACAGATAGACAGCTGCCGTTAAGGCAGACAGCAGGATGGCGAAAGTAATCAGGGCAAACAGCATCAGGCGCAGGCCCCATTTGGCTTTCCGGATCTTTGGTGTTGTCTGTGTCTCCATCATCCGCACCTCTTTTTCTCCTTATTTCCTTAGTATTTAGTAAGAGAGGAAATTTTAAACACCGGAACCGAAAAAAGGATGATGGGAAGGGTGGCCCGCTGTAAAAAGATTCTTGCTTTTTTTCGGAATTTCACTATACTTTTTCCATGTGTCCGAAATTGTGAAAAAGAGGAGAAAAAGATGAGATTTGACGAAGCTTATTCAGGCCATGTTTTTATCGGGGCAAGCCCGGATTATGAAAAAAGCCGGGTGGTGCTTTACGGCATGCCGATGGACTGGACAGTCAGCTACCGCCCGGGTTCACGGTTCGGCCCGGGGCGCATCCGGGAAGTTTCAATCGGGCTCGAAGAATACAGCCCGTATCTTGACCGGGAACTTGCTGAAATCAGCTATTTTGATGCCGGAGATATGCCGCTGCCGTTCGGCAATCCGCAAAAAAGCCTTGATATGATTGAAAATTATGTTGGGACATTGCTCGACGACGGGAAATTTCCGTTCGGCCTTGGCGGCGAGCATTTGGTGACATGGCCGGTGATCCGCGCCGTTTACAAAAAATACCCGGATCTCGCTGTCATTCATTTTGATGCCCATACCGATTTGCGCACGGATTATGAAGGCGAGCCGCTTTCGCATGCTACGCCGATCCGGAAAACGGCGGAGTTGATCGGGCCCGCGAATGTGTATTCATTCGGTATCCGGTCCGGCTTAAAAGAGGAATTTGAATGGGCGGAAAGAAACGGCATGCATATCGCAAAGTTTGAAGTGCTTGAGCCGCTCAAAAAAGTGTTGCCGGCGCTTTCCGGCCGCCATGTGTATGTGACGGTCGATATTGATGTGCTCGATCCCGCTTTTGCGCCGGGGACAGGGACGGTGGATGCCGGCGGGATCACCTCAAAAGAACTGCTGGCATCGATTCATGCGATTGCCCGTTCCGGCGTGAATGTCATTGGTTGTGACCTTGTTGAAGTGGCACCTGTATATGATCATTCCGAGCAAACAGCCAATACGGCTAGCAAGCTCGTGCGCGAAATGATGCTCGGCTGGGTGAAGTAACGGAAAACCCGGCACCGGCTGCGGGGGCGGGTGCCGGGTTTTTAAAGTTAAGCTTGCGGGATAGCAGCTCCATTATATATGATAAAATGAGGAGAGTTACCATATTATTTTTCCGCCGGAAGGGTTATAATGGATGAAATAAAGGATGTGGGAAAATGGCGGGGGAAACCGTTTCTTGCCCTGTAAAAATACATATGACCACGGAGATTTTCCAGGAAGAAGCGGAAAAAATCGAACTGGTTTTGTTCGGCCATTATTACGAAAAAGGCGGTTCGGCCTATTTAAAGTACGAGGAAGTGCAGGAAGCCGGCAAAATTTATACGGTTGTCAAAATGGCAAGCGGAAGGGCGCTTGTATTGAGAAGCGGTGCGGTCTCCATGCGGCTTGATTTGCGTGCCGGGACAAGGCGCCCGGGGACTTACGAAAACGGCTATGGCCAATTCCCGATTGAAGCGGCGGCAGATGAGATTGTGCACACGCGCACAGGCCCGCTTTCCGGGCAGCTTTCCCTCGGATACAGGCTTTATATGCATGGGGGTTCGGTCGGTACATATAAAATGAAGATCCATTATGAGGAGGTACAAGCAGCAAAATGAACATTGCGGAACAAATGCAGGAAACGCTGAAAACGGAAATCAAAGAAGCGGTGATGAAGACCGGCTTGGTTGCGGAAGCGGATATTCCGGCTATTGTGCTGGAAAAGCCAAAAGAAAAAGCGCACGGCGATTATGCCGCAAACATTGCAATGCAGCTTGCGCGTGCGGCAAAAAAAGCGCCGCGCCAGATTGCGGAAGCGATTGTCGAACATATCGACAAATCGAAAACGTCGATTGAAAAAGTGGAAATCGCAGGCCCCGGCTTTATTAATTTTTATTTGGACAATACGTATTTGACCCGGCTGATCCCATCTATCCTTCACGATGGTGCGGATTACGGCCGTTCAGATGCCGGCAGGGGCCAAAAAATCCAGGTTGAATTCGTATCGGCGAACCCGACCGGTGATCTTCACCTCGGACATGCGCGCGGCGCCGCTGTCGGGGATTCACTGTGCAATATTCTTGAAAAAGCAGGGTATGAGGTGACCCGTGAATACTATATTAACGATGCCGGCAACCAGATCCACAATCTGGCCTTGTCAGTCGAAGCGCGCTACTTCCAGGCGCTCGGGATGGAAAAGGAAATGCCGGCAGATGGCTATTACGGCCAGGATATTATTGACCTTGGAAAAAAACTTGCCGATGAATACGGCCGGAAATTTGTGGACGCGGATGAAAAAACGCGCTACGAATTTTTCCGCCAGTACGGCCTCGATTACGAGATGGCGAAACTGAAAAAAGATCTTGAAGACTTCCGCGTTCGTTTCGATGTCTGGTATTCGGAAACGTCTCTTTATAAGAGCGGAAAAATTGACGAAATGCTGACACTGATGCGCGAAAAAGGCCATATTTATGAAAAGGACGGGGCAACGTGGTTCCGCTCGACGGCTTTCGGCGACGACAAAGACCGCGTGCTCATCAAAAACGATGGGACTTACACGTACTTGACCCCGGATATTGCTTACCATAAAGACAAATTTGACCGCGGCTTCGATACGGTGATTAATATTTGGGGCGCTGACCACCACGGCTATATCCCGCGGATGAAAGCGGCAATGGAAGCGCTCGGCTATAACAGCGACAATCTTGAAGTGGAGATCATCCAGCTTGTTCACTTGTATAAAAACGGCGAAAAAATGAAAATGAGCAAGCGGACTGGGAAAGCGGTCACGATGCGTGAACTTATTGACGAAGTCGGGCTTGATGCAACCCGGTACTTCTTTGCGATGAGAAGCTCGGATACGCATTTGGACTTTGACCTTGATCTTGCCGTTTCAGAGTCCAATGAAAACCCGGTTTACTATGCGCAATATGCCCATGCCCGTATTTGCAGTATTTTGCGCCAGGCGGAAGAAAAAGGGTTTGCGCCGGATACAGATGCCGACTTTTCCGTGATCCGGTCTGAAAAGGAAACGGATGTGCTGAAAAAGCTTGGAGAATTCCCGCAAGTGATTGCGGAAGCGGCCGAAAAGCGGATCCCGCACCGCATTACAAATTATATTAACGAACTTGCCGCCAGCTTCCACAGCTTTTACAATGCTGTGAAAGTGATCGAGCCGGCGCATGCGGACGCCACCAAAGCGCGCCTTGCCCTCGTGAAGGCCGTGCAAATTACGCTGAAAAACGCGCTCCAGCTGATCGGCGTTTCCGCACCTGAAAAAATGTAAAGACAAAAGCCGTCCTCATCCGTTTCCGGGTTCAGGGCGGCTTTTTTTATTAAGATGGTGTTTCAGTTCAGTGTCCCAGGGACCGGCTTTTCCGTAAGCCGGTGGCCGATTGCCGCCGGGTGTAAGAAAAGCAAATTGGGATACAGGCAGCAAGATAGCCCGGGGTTCAGTGCTTTTTTCAGTCAACGTGTGGTAAATTTACCGGGCAACAAAATGCGTTACAGCCTGCAAGATGGTATTCAAGGCCGGCCAAGCACCCATCATCCCTCGCAGTGTCCCCGGTCTTCCGGAAGGCAATATTTTCCTGATTGCGCCGACTGGACCAGAGCCGGCTTTTTCATCACAAAAATCCTTCAATTGCCCTCACGCCCCATTCGGCCAGCCTCGTTGCCAATCCGGGGCGGTTCAGGCCGTCTGATGTAAGAGGGGCAGCGTGGCGCATATCATCCTTCACGACCGCGCACATTTTTTGGATAAACACATTGTCGTATACAAGGCAGTTGACTTCAAAGTTTAAACGGGCACTGCGCCGGTCAAAATTAGCCGTTCCAATATTGCAGACGGTCCGGTCAATGATCATAATTTTCGCGTGATAAAATCCGGGTTTGAACAAATAAATGTCTGCGCCATTTTCAAGCAGCTGCCGGAAATAGCGGCTTGCGGCCTCTTTGACAAGCGGATGGTCCGCCCTATCGGGAGTGAGCACTGTGACTTTTACGCCGCGTGCCAAAGCCTGCACCAGTTTTTTGTGGATGGCCGGAGTCGGGATAAAGTACGGGGAACCGATAAAAATCGATTCACGGGCTTCATCAATCAGGCTGCAAAACAGGTGCTCAAGCTCATCGCCCGCAGTCGGGATGATCCGGTGGCGGCATCCGCTTTTCTCCTCATGGGGAGAGATGTGTGTTTCAAATGGCATATTTTCTCCTGTAGCCGTTTCCCAGTTCCTGATAAATTCCTCCTGCAAGTCGCGGATACTTCCGCCGGTTAAGCGGAAATGGTAATCTCGCCAAGGAGACAGCGACTTGTTGCCATTGATATAATCCTTCCCCACATTGAAACCGCCAAGATAGCCTGTCTTCCCGTCAATGACGGTTATTTTCCGGTGGTTCCGCTGCTGGAGCGTGTAAAAGAAAAAAGGGAACTTCGGCCGGTTGCTGAAGGCAAACGAGACGCCAGCGTTTTTCAGCTGTGCAATCATCTGTTTTGTGACCTTCCGGCTGCCCGCCCAATCGAGCAATACTTTTACTTCTTTCCCTTCGCGCGCTTTTTTTGCGAGCAGGCTGAAAAATTCACGGCTGATTTCATCATTTTTTACAATATAAAACAGGACGTATATGCTTTTTTTGGCATGCAGGATATCGGAAAAGTAGTGGGGAAACAGATTTTCTCCGCATGTAAAAACAGTAAAATCTCCGTGCCGTACGGGATATTGGCGCTGTTTGCGAGTTTTGCGGAAATGCCTTTTTCCAAGCGTGTAATCGGTGAAAAGCCAGATGATGAGTACGATGACGGCAGAAAGGAATAAGAGCAAAATCATATCTTTTTTCCCCGCTTCAATCGATTTTTTCCGTGGTCGAGTCCATGTCTTTATTCTTCCCCAAATGCGGCCGATTCTACTTACAAAAGCCGGAAACAGGCATAAAGAAATTCAAAAAAATAAAGAAAAAAGGATTGACTGAATGCTCATTCATTATATAATATAGGTAAGCAAGATTCGGAAAATTATCTGCTTTTTTGTGCGAGCACGAATGAACGAAGGGAGCGTCGGGAGAAAAATGCACATCTTATTATGGTTAAACTGGTTGTTGTTTCTGTCTGTAACCGCTTACGGCATTGGCCTTTTTGCGTATTTGGTAAGGACAAGGATCCAGTATATCAAATTGGGGAAAAAACAGGAATTCGACAACAATGTCAAGGCGCGGCTCAAAAAAATATGGGTATACGTTTTCGGGCAGAAAAAACTGCTCAAGGATAAAAAGAGCGGCGCCATCCATGTGATGATGTTTTACGGGTTTATTCTCGTCCAGTTCGGCGCAATTGATTTCATATGGAAGGGGCTTGCGCCGGGTTCGCACTTGCCGCTCGGGCCGCTTTACCCCGGATTTACTTTCTTTCAGGAAATCGTCACGCTCGTGATTTTATTTGCGGTCGGCTGGGCGTTTTACCGCCGCTACATTGAGAAGCTCGTCCGCTTAAAACGCGATTTTAAAGCGGGGCTTGTGCTCATCTTTATCGGCGGGCTAATGGTTTCTGTCCTGGTCGGGAGCGGTATGGAAATCATTTGGCACTTTGAGGAGCCTTCATGGACGGAACCGGTGGCAGCCGGGATTGCAGCGGCCTTTCATTGGATCGGGCCCACCGCGGCGGCCGTTGTGTTTTACGTGGCATGGTGGATCCATCTGTTGCTTCTGCTTACTTTCCTTGTCTATATCCCGCAGTCGAAGCACGCCCATTTGATTGCAGGGCCTGCGAATGTGTATCTGAACCGGCTCGGGGATACCGGGAAATTACGGGCGATCGATTTTGAAGACGAATCGCAGGAAAGTTTCGGCGTCGGGAAAATCGAGGACTTCACGCAGCTTCAGCTTGTCGATCTTTACGCCTGTGTGGAGTGCGGCCGCTGCACGAATATGTGCCCGGCAACCGGAACAGGAAAAATGCTTTCACCGATGGACTTGATCATTAAATTGAGGGACCATCTGGCCAATTACGGCGCGGCCGTTACGTCCAAAGCACCGTGGGTTCCGGCATTTGCTTTTGCCAACACGACAGGGAACCGGCTCGCCCGGGAGAGTGCAACCCGCGGGGCAGAAGAGGCAGCTGTAGCGCTTGATTACAATCCGAGCCTGATCGGCGATGTCATTACCGAAGAAGAGATCTGGGCATGCACGACTTGCCGGAATTGCGAAGACCAGTGCCCGGTTATGAATGAACATGTCGATAAAATCATTGATTTGCGGCGCTATCTCGTTTTGACCGAAGGAAAAATGAAACCAGATGCACAGCGGGCAATCCAAAATATTGAACGCCAGGGCAATCCTTGGGGGCTGAACCGGAAAGAGCGCGAGTCGTGGCGTGAAGGGCGCGAAGATATCGAGGTCAAGACGGTCAAAGAAATGAAAAAATCGGATGAGGAATTCGAGTATTTATTCTGGGTCGGATCAATGGGGTCTTACGACAGCCGCAGCCAAAAAATCGCGCAGTCGTTTGCGAAACTGCTGAATGAAGCGGGTGTGAAATTCGCCATTCTCGGCAACAAGGAGAAAAACTCCGGAGATACAGCACGCAGGCTTGGCAATGAATTTTTGTTCCAGGAACTGGCCGGCCAGAACATCGCCGAGTTTGAAAAGAACGGCGTGAAAAAAATCGTGACGATCGATCCGCATGCATACAATACGTTTAAGAAAGAATATAAAGATTTTGGTTTTGAAGGGGAAGTGTACCATCACACCGAAGTGCTTTATGAGCTGCTGAAAGAAGGACGCTTAAAGCCGAAGTACGAAGTCAATGAAACGGTTACCTTCCATGACTCCTGCTACCTCGGCAGGTACAATGACATTTATAACCAGCCGCGTGACGTTTTAAAAATGATCCCGGGCGTAAAGCTTGTGGAAATGGAACGGAACCGTGAAACCGCGATGTGCTGCGGGGCCGGCGGCGGGTTAATGTGGACGGAAGAAGATACCGGGCACCGGATTAATGTGGCGCGGACTGAACAGGCACTTTCCGTGAATCCGACCGTCATCAGCACGGAATGCCCGTACTGTCTGACAATGCTGTCTGACGGTACAAAAGCGAAAGAAGTGGAAGACACTGTGAAAACCCTGGATGTTGCCGAAATTCTGGAACGTTCGGTCTGCGGGGCGCCGGGGCAGACTGCTGCAGTATCTTAAGCGGGTGATACCGCCGCAAAACGGGATGCGCGGCAGGGAAGCTAACAACAGTTGTATTTAAACCGGCAAATCATCTGCGCAAAAGCGGCGGGGAACAGGATATGCAAAAGGAAGATTCTCCGCCGTTTTTTTGCGGCAGATCACACAGGATGATAATGGTTTGGGAATGTAAGCGCACGCATATTGCCGGCGCTTTTCATAAATCACACAGTAAGGCAAGGCTCACTGCTGTTTTGGGAAACGAACGGCAAAGGGCCATGAATGAACGATGATTGAGCGTTCGCTCGATTGGCGCTTTTCATCCATTCCAAAAGCATCGGGAAGTTCGCTGCTGTTTTGGCAGCAAATAACAAAGGGACTATGAATGAACGATGATTCGCGTTCGTGCAAATTGCCGGCGCTTATCATAAATCCATTGTAAAAGGGGAGAAGATGGTTGAACACGGTGATCATCGACGGGGCGCGTACGCCATTTGGGAAATTCGGGGGAAAACTGGCTGCACTTCCGGCGTCCGCGTTAGGCGGGATTGCGATCCGGCATGCATTGGAAAAAGCGGGCGTTGAAAACGGGGAAGTAAATGAAGTGATTATGGGGAATGTCCTACAGGGCGGCCAGGGGCAGCTCCCATCCCGGCAGGCGGCAAGGCACGCCGGCATTCCGTGGGAAGTCAAAACGGAAACGGTGAATAAAGTGTGTGCTTCCGGCATGAGGAGCGTGACCATGGCGGATCAGATCATCCGTTTGGGAGACGGGGAAGTCATTGTAGCCGGCGGGATGGAGTCGATGTCAAACGCCCCTTACTTCCTGCCCAAGGCAAGATGGGGATTGAAAATGGGCGATGTCCAGCTGAAAGACATGATGACCCATGACGGACTCATCTGCGCATTTTCCGGCGTCCATATGGGCACATACGGAAACCGCACGGCGGAAGCGTTCGGGCTGACCCGCGACTTTCAGGACCGCTGGGCATTAAGAAGCCACCAGAAAGCATTGGAAGCCATCCATTCCGGCAAGTTTGCCGAAGAGATTGTTCCGGTGGAAATCCCGAAAAGAAAAGGCCCTGCGCTGCTTGTTGAACAGGATGAACCACCGCGCGCGGATACGACGCTTGAAAAATTGTCCCAGCTGCCGCCTGCTTTCGACAAAGACGGCACCATCACGGCCGGCAATGCTCCGGGTGTGAATGACGGGGCGGCTGCACTTGTTTTAATGAGCGCTGAACGGGCTGCAAAAGCAGGGTTGAAGCCGCTTGCAAAGATTGTGGCGCATGCGGAAGTGGCGGTGGAGGCGCAGCATTTTCCGCAGACGCCGGGGCTTGTGATCAACGAAATCCTGAAAAAAACAGGAAGAAAGCTTGATGACATTGATTTGTTTGAAATCAATGAAGCATTTGCCGCTGTGGCCCTTGCCAGCAGCAAAATCGCACAGCTCGATTTGGATAAGGTGAATGTAAACGGCGGCGCGGTTGCGTTAGGCCATCCGATCGGTGCAAGCGGCACGCGCATTATTTTAACCCTTGCATACGAACTGAAACGGCGCGGCGGCGGGACCGGGATCGCAGCCATCTGCTCCGGTGGCGGCCAGGGCGATGCCGTCATGATTGAAGTGCAATAAAACTTCAACGTGTATGATCACCCAAAAAAGGGGACCTGATCATGGATTTTCAGTTTACGGAAGAACAGCTTTTGTTAAGAAAAACCGTACGGGATTTTGCAGAAAAAGAAATTTTGCCGGCTACGGGCGACATGGAGCGCGGCATGTTCCCGCGTGAAATACTTGGAAAAATGGCAACCCTCGGTCTGATGGGCATCACCATTCCGGAAACATACGGCGGTGCGGGGCTGGATTTTACTGCATACGTTATAGCTGTTCATGAAATTTCCAAAGCCAGCGCGACCATTGGCGTCATCCTTTCCGTCCATTCATCCGTCGGGACCGCGCCGATTTTATATTTCGGAAGTGAAGCGCAAAAACAAAAATATTTGCCAAAGCTTGCAAGCGGGGAATACCTGGGGGCTTTTTGCCTGACGGAAGCCGAGGCGGGGTCGGATGCGAAGAATTTAAAAACAAAAGCGGTAAAACAGGGCGGGCATTATGTGCTCAATGGTTCAAAAATGTTCATTACAAACGGCGGCGAGGCGGATACGTATATTGTATTTGCCCGCACGGAAGACGGCAACATCACCGCTTTCATTATTGAAAAGACCATGCCGGGTTTCCGGACCGGCAAGGATGAGAAAAAAATGGGGCTGCACGGGTCAAAAACTGTCCAGCTTCACTTTGAAAATCTCCAGGTTCCGGCTGAGAACCGGCTGGGGGAAGAAGGGGAAGGGTTTAAGATCGCAATGGCGGTGCTGGATGCCGGCCGGATCGGGATCGCGGCACAGGCCCTCGGGATTGCGGAAGGCGCCTATGAACTGGCACTTCAATACGCAAAAAACCGGCGCCAGTTCGGAAAACCCATCCACGCATTTGAGGGTACCGGTTTTAAACTTGCCGACATGGCAACAAACATCGAAGCCAGCAAACTGCTTGTCTACCGGTCAGCCTTTTTGCGGAGCAACGGCCTGGGCTGCAAAAAAGAAGCGGCGATGGCCAAACTGCTCGCTTCCCAAACAGCTGTTGATACAGCGATTGAAGCCGTTCAGATTTTCGGCGGATATGGATACACGAAAGACTATCCGGTTGAACGGTTCATGCGCGATGCGAAAATTACGCAAATTTATGAAGGGACAAGTGAAATCCAAAGAATCGTGATCAGCAATCAATTATTGCGGGAGAAAAGGCTTTAAGTTGTCTTGGATAAAAAAATTGGAGGCAGAAAAATGGACTTTCGTTTAAGTGAAGAACATGAAATGATCCGGAAAATGGTACGCGATTTTGCCGTGAAGGAAGTGGCACCGACAGCAGCGGAACGCGATGAGAACGAACGGTTTGACCGTGGCATCTTTGACCGGATGGCGGCGCTTGGCCTGACCGGGATTCCATGGCCGGAGCAGTACGGCGGGATCGGGAGCGATTTTCTGGCATACTGCATTGCGGTGGAAGAGCTGTCGCGTGTGTGCGCCTCAACCGGCGTGACCCTCTCGGCACATACTTCCCTTGCCAGCTGGCCGCTGTTTAAATTCGGCACAGAAGAACAAAAACAGAAATACCTCGTTCCGCTTGCCCGCGGGGAAAAAATCGGCGCGTACGGCTTGACGGAGCCGGGGTCGGGTTCTGATGCGGGCGCGATGGTGACAACGGCCAGGCGTGAAGGAGACCATTATGTTTTAAATGGTTCCAAAATTTTCATTACAAACGGCGGCGTGGCGGATATTTACATCGTGTTTGCCCTCACCGATCCGAAAAGCAAACACCATGGTACAAGCGCATTTATCATTGAAAAAGATTTTCCCGGGTTTTCAACCGGCAAAAAGGAAAAGAAAATGGGCATCCGGGCTTCCACCACAACGGAAATCATTTTTGACAATGTCATGGTGCCGGCAGAAAACCGGCTGGGGGAAGAAGGACAGGGCTTTAAAATCGCGATGATGACGCTGGACGGCGGGCGCAACGGCATTGCAGCCCAGGCAGTCGGCATTGCCCAGGGCGCGCTCGATGCGGCTGCAGCTTATGCGAAAGAGCGGAAACAGTTCGGCAAACCGATCGCAGCAAACCAGGGCGTGTCTTTCAAACTCGCCGACATGGCCACTGCAGTCGAAGCGGCAAGGCTGTTAACGTACCAGGCGGCCTGGCTTGAGTCAAACGGGCTGCCGTACGGGAAAGAATCTGCCATGTCCAAACTGTTTGCCGGCGATACGGCGATGAAAGTCACAACAGAAGCCGTGCAGATTTTTGGCGGCTACGGTTATACAAAAGATTATCCGGTTGAGCGGTTCATGCGCGATGCCAAAATTACGCAAATTTACGAAGGGACGCAGGAAATCCAGCGGCTTGTCATTTCAAGAATGCTGACAAGGGACTGACGGAGAGGGGAGGCCGTTTGTGAGCCAAAAAAAGTTTGTGCCGGCATCGGTCAGGGACGAAAGGCTGATTGAAAAGCGCAGAAACCAAATGATCAATGCCGCCGTCGCGCTTTTTAAGGAAAAGGGGTTCCACCGGACGACAACGAGGGAAATTGCCAAAAAATCCGGCTTTAGCATCGGGACGCTTTACGAATATATCCGGGCAAAAGAGGATGTCCTCTATTTGGTGTGCGACCGGATTTATGATGAAGTGCGCGACAGGCTGCTGCGCATTGATGCCGGCCAGGGGACGCTTGAAAGTTTGAAACTCGCAATTGCCCATTATTTCCGGATTGTTGATGAACTGCAGGATGAAGTGCTTGTCATGTACCAGGAAGCAAAATCACTGACAAAAGAAGCACTGCCTTACGTATTAAAAAAGGAAATGGAAATGGTCGGCATATTTGAAAAAATGATTAAAAGATGTGCGGAAAACGGCGAACTTGATCTGGAAGAAAAAGAGATTGAGATGCTCGCCCATAATATTTTTGTCCAAGGTGAAATGTGGGCTTTCCGCCGCTGGGCATTTAAAAAGAAGTTTACAATTGAGGATTATATCCGTCTGCAAACCCATTTGCTGTTTTCCGGCCTTGAGACAAGGGGTATGATGGCATAAATTTTTAGCGCCATTTCCGTTTTTCCATCCCGGGGTTCATTCATGTGTTTTAAGTTCCAATCCTGATGAAGACAAGGGGGATATGATGGCTGAAACAGAGGTTTACCGCCCGAAACATGCGGTCCGTTTTGTCACAGCGTCCAGTTTGTTTGACGGCCACGATGCTTCCATCAACATTATGCGGAGGATTTTGCAGGCAAGCGGCGCGGAAGTCATCCATCTCGGCCACAACCGCTCGGCACGAGAAATTGTCCAGGCGGCGATTCAGGAAGATGTCCAGGGTATTGCCGTTTCTTCCTATCAGGGAGGGCATCTTGAGTTTTTCAAGTATATGTATGATTTGCTGTAGGAAAACGGCGCCTCCGGGATCCGCATTTACGGCGGGGGAGGGGGCGTCATCATCCCGCGTGAGATGAAAGAACTGCATGACTACGGGATCGCGCGTATTTTTTCACCGGAGGACGGCAGAAAGCTCGGCCTTCAGGGCATGATCAATATGATGCTCCGGGAGTGCGACCACCCGACGGTAACGGAAGCGGATTTTGCCAAAGAAGCCGGGCGCTTAAGCGAAGGGCGGATCAGTTCTGTTGCCAGACTGATTTCTTATGCCGAGAACCATTTGAACCATCAGGAGGCGCTTGCTGCCCTTGAATCTGCCATTCCGGCCGTGAAGAAAGCGCCGGTCGTGGGCATAACCGGTACCGGGGGAGCGGGAAAGAGTTCCTTGACAGATGAACTGATCCGCCGCTTTTTGCATGACCATCCGGAAAGTAAAATTGCCGTTCTTTCGGTCGACCCGACGAAGCAAAAAACGGGGGGCGCATTGCTTGGCGACCGGATCCGGATGAATGCGATTTTTCATCCGAATGTATTTATGCGGAGCCTGGCTACAAGGGCATCCCGTTCCGAACTTTCTCTTGCCATTCATGATGCTATCCGGATTGTAAAGGCTGCCGGCTTTGATTTGATTTTGATCGAAACAAGCGGAATCGGCCAGGGGGATGCCGAAATCACGAATGTTTCCGATGTTGCCATGTATGTGATGACGAGCGAATTCGGAGCGCCTTCCCAGCTTGAAAAATTGATATGATCGATTACGCGGACCTCATTGCGATCAACAAATTCGAGCGGAAAGGTTCAGAGGATGCGAAAAAGCAGGTGCAAAAGCAGTACCAGCGGAGCCATCTGCTGTTTGATCAAAGCCTGGATGAGATGCCGGTATACGGTACGATTGCCAGCCAGTTTCATGATCCGGGCACAAACGCCTTATATGGCGCCCTGATGGAAAAAATCAATGAAAAGAGCGGAACGGCTTTTCGCCCGTCTTTTTCGAAAAAACTGGAAGCGGGTAACCGGCATACCATCATTCCGGCAAGCCGCAGCCATTACTTGCGAGAAATTGCGGAAACCGTCCGCCGGTACCATAAAAAGGCGGAGGCGCAGGCAACGCTCGCACGGAGAATGTTTCAACTGGAAGGCGCCATTATGGCCGCAAAGGAGTCCACGGCAGCAGAGGATGTGATCGCATCGCTTGAAGCGCTTCGTGCGGAGGCGGAAAAAGGGCTGACAGAAGAATCGAAAACCCTTTTGAAAAGCTGGCCGGATGTAAAGCAAAAATACAGCGGGGAGACGGTCACTGTCAAAATCCGCAATAAAGAGATCACAACGAGGATCAGAACAACAAGCTTGTCCGGGCTCCCGATCCCGAAAGTGGCGCTGCCAGATTGGGAAGACAAGGGCGAGATTTTAAAATGGCTGTATAAAGAAAATGTGCCAGGGGCATTTCCTTTTACGGCCGGTGTTTTCCCGTTTAAGCGACAGGAAGAAGATCCGAAGCGGCAGTTTGCGGGGGAAGGGACACCGGAACGGACAAACCGGCGCTTCCATTATTTATCAAAAGATGATCCGGCAAAGCGGCTTAGCACGGCTTTTGACTCGGTAACGCTGTACGGCGAAGATCCGGATGAACGCCCGGATATTTACGGAAAAGTCGGCGAGTCAGGGGTAAGTGTGTGCACGCTCGATGATATGAAAAAACTGTATGCGGGTTTTGACCTTTGTGCGCCTTCGACTTCTGTTTCCATGACGATTAACGGCCCGGCGCCGGTTATTCTGGCCATGTTCATGAATACGGCGATTGACCAGCAGGTGAAAAAGAAAGAAGCGGAGCTCGGGCGCGTTTTAACCGTAGAGGAATTTACGGAGGTGCGCGAAAAGACGCTGCAGACGGTCAGGGGCACCGTGCAGGCGGATATTTTAAAAGAAGACCAGGGCCAGAATACATGCATTTTCTCAACTGAATTTGCACTCCGGATGATGGGTGATATCCAACAGTATTTTATTGACCATAAAGTGCGCAATTATTATTCGGTCTCGATTTCCGGATACCATATCGCAGAAGCGGGTGCGAATCCAATTTCACAGCTTGCGTTCACACTTGCAAACGGTTTCACCTATGTGGAGTATTATTTAGGAAGGGGCATGAAGGTGGATGATTTTGCCCCGAACCTTTCATTCTTTTTCTCGAACGGGCTTGATCCGGAATATACGGTGATCGGGCGTGTTGCAAGAAGAATCTGGGCGGTTGTGATGCGCGATTTATACGGGGCAAATGAGCGGAGCCAGAAGCTGAAGTACCATGTTCAGACATCCGGCCGGTCGCTCCATGCACAGGAGATTGATTTCAATGATATCCGCACGACGCTACAGGCGCTGATGGCCCTGCAGGATCATTGTAATTCGCTCCATACCAATGCATATGATGAAGCGATTACGACACCGACCGAGGAATCGGTGCGCCGTGCGATGGCGATCCAGCTGATTATTACAAAAGAGCATGGATTGTCGAAAAATGAAAATCCACTGCAAGGTTCTTTTATCATTGAAGAACTGACAGACCTTGTCGAAGCCGCCGTTTTGGAGGAATTTGAACGTATCAATGACCGCGGCGGGGTGCTCGGCGCAATGGAAACCCAGTATCAGAGAGGGAAAATTCAGGAAGAGTCCATGGAATATGAGGTCAGAAAGCATTCCGGCGCCCTCCCGATTATCGGCGTCAACACCTTCCTGAATCCAAACCCGAAAAGCGAGGACGAACTGAACAATATGCAGCTTGCACGCGCAACAAAGGAAGAAAAAGATTTGCAGATCAAAAATTTGCGTGATTTCCAGGCCCGCCACAAAGCAGAAGCGGAAGCCGCACTGGAAAAATTAAAGCAAACCGCGGTTTCAGGAGGCAATATTTTCGCCGAGCTTATGGAAACCGTCAAAGTCGCAAGTCTCGGCCAAATCACCAACACCCTCTACCAAATTGGCGGGCAATACAGAAGAAATATGTGAATAGAAAAGCGGAGGCGTTTGCTCATCGGCGTATGTATTTCACAGCCCCCGCACTGAGATAAAGGAAACACGATGAGCCGGCAGGCGAATCGATGCCCGCTTATCGAGAGGAGAAGACGCAAAAATCCGCTAGCCGCCAGGAGCCGCAGCCGGACAATAAGAAAAGCGGCGGCTGCACGGTGGCGTACGGATTCAAAAGCCCCGCAGTCTGACAAAAATGCAGCGTGTGTTTCCCAAAGCAAAAAACCGGCAGCTGAATGCCGGTTTTTTGCTTCCGTCGGGCGGCGCGATAGAAAATAAATTTTCTTTCCGCATAGAATTCTGTTGTTTCTTTCTGCCGGATGGATGTAAAATGGACAAGGATATAGGAGATGTGCCTGAATAGGCGGATGATGGGAGCGGGGTCCCTTAGCCGCTTATTTTTTCAAGGGATGTGGACTGTTTGTATTCTTTTATCAAAATTTTACTATCATGCAGCGGTATGATCGTTTTTTTGCTGGCCGGGTATTATTTATACAGTAAAGAACTCGGTGCCATCCCTTTTCTGCTCCTCTCATTTTTTCTGTTTTATCTTGCATACCGGCTGATGAGGACGCCGGGCCGCTTAAAAACCCGGAATAAAAACAGCCGGAAAAGGCCGCGGGGCTAGCATAAACGTTTGCTTTTTGTATATAATGGTAAATATGTCTTCTATTAAATCATGCAAAGTTTAGCATTTGCCTGCCATATAGCAGTTTTGATCAATGAGAAAGGGTGTGCGACGCGTGAGCTTGCGACAGTTGCCGAAAGAAGAGCTGAAGGAAATGTCTTTTATCGAGTTGGCGGAACAAATATTGGAGGAAAAAAAACAAGTGACTTCCTTCCAGGACTTGCTTGCGGAAATCGGCGCCATTTTGGGGTTGCCGAAAGAAGAAACCGAAAGCAAAATGATCCAGTTCTATACGGACTTAAATATTGACGGGAGATTTATCAGCCTGGGGGACAACACTTGGGGTCTCCGTGCCTGGTACCCGGTTGACCAGATTGACGAAGAAGTGACCCACACCGTGAAAACAAAAACGAAGCGGAAAAAAGCGAAAGTTGTCGAGGAAGAAGAGGACTTTATAGATGATGAAGACCTTGACCTTGAGGATATCGATGATGTCGCCGAAGATGAAGAAGAGGACTTCGCCGACGAAGACGAGGAAGATGAAGATTTGGCCGAGGACGAAGATTTGGCTGACGATGAGTTTTCTGATATCGACGAAGATGATGATGATGAAACTTTCGAAGACGAAGAACTGCTCACGGATGATTTCGACGTTACCGAAGACGAAGACGAGGAAGACGTTAACGACAAAGAAGATTAGTCTTGACTTCTTTCCGGGACAACGGTAGTATTATGTTTGGGCTCCTTTGAGAAGGACGGAATATCGCAAAATAAATCAAGCTCCCCCTTGCAACCCGTATTGCAAGAGGGGCTTTTTGTTTTTTACAGGGCAGATCCGGAGAACGGCCCGGAACAGATCCGGCTCTTAAAAATGGATGAAGCCATGTATTGGGGCAACAATAATGTTACATTACAGGAGGGGACAACACGTGACAAAATATATCTTTGTAACTGGCGGGGTCGTTTCCTCGCTGGGAAAAGGGATTACTGCAGCATCGCTCGGGCGGTTGTTGAAAAACCGAGGGCTGAATATTACGATCCAGAAATTTGATCCGTATATTAATGTTGATCCGGGTACGATGAGCCCGTACCAGCACGGGGAAGTGTTTGTAACGGACGACGGCGCGGAAACCGACCTTGACCTCGGCCATTATGAGCGTTTTATTGATATTAACTTAACAAAATACAGCAGCGTTACGACCGGCAAAGTTTATTCCGAAGTCATCCGGAAAGAACGCCGCGGCGAATATCTCGGCGGCACCGTACAGGTCATCCCGCATATTACCAATGAAATCAAAGAACGCGTCTTTCGTGCCGGAAAAGTAACCAATGCAGATGTCGTCATCACGGAAATTGGCGGGACGGTCGGTGATATTGAATCACTTCCGTTCCTTGAAGCAATCCGGCAAATCAAAACGGATGTCGGCATTGACAATGTCATGTACATCCATTGTACCTTAATTCCTTATTTAAAAGCATCGGGCGAAATGAAGACGAAGCCGACCCAGCATAGCGTAAAAGAATTGCGCGGCCTCGGAATCCAGCCAAATGTCATTGTCGTCCGGACGGAAATGCCGATCTCCCAGGATATGAAGGACAAGATTGCATTGTTCTGCGATATCCAGCCGCGCGAAGTGGTCGAATGCATCGATGCCGATACGTTATATGCCATTCCGCTCATGCTGCAGGAACAAAAACTGGACCAGCTTGTTTGCGACCATTTAAAACTGCAGTGCCCGGAAGCAGATATGGCCGAATGGAGAGGGCTTGTTGACCGGGTGCGCAATCTGAAAAAGACGGTAAAAATTGCGCTTGTCGGCAAATATGTGGCACTCCAGGATGCCTATCTTTCCGTTGCAGAAGCGCTCAAACATGCCGGCTACCAGTTTGATGCAGATATTGATATTGACATGATCAATGCCGAAGAGGTGGACAGGGAAAATGTGGCGGATCTGCTGAAAGATGCGGACGGCATATTAGTGCCGGGCGGTTTCGGCGATCGTGGCATCGAAGGGAAAATTCTTGCCATCCAGTATGCCCGTGAACACAAGATTCCGTTTCTCGGCATCTGCCTTGGTATGCAGCTTGCATCGGTCGAATTTGCCCGCCATGTCCTCGGTTTGAAAGATGCGCATTCCTCGGAGATCAACCCGGATACGCCTTATCCGGTGATTGACCTTTTGCCGGAGCAAAAAGAAATTGAAGACCTCGGCGGTACGCTTCGCCTCGGGCTTTATCCTTGCCGGCTTGTGAAAGGTACGAAAGCGTATGAAGCTTATCAGGATGAAGTCATTTATGAGCGCCACCGCCACCGTTATGAATTTAACAATCAATTCCGTGAACGCATGGAAAATGCCGGGTTCACGTTCTCGGGGACAAGCCCGGACGGCCGGCTCATTGAAATTGTGGAGCTGAAGGACCATCCGTGGTTCGTTGCTTCCCAGTTCCACCCGGAATTTACCTCGCGCCCGACACGCCCGCAGCCTTTGTTTAAAGGATTTATTGAAGCGTCGATCAAGGGTAAACAATAAACCTGTACCCTTCGGAAAATGCCCCGTTTTTTCCGGAGGTACTGATAAAAAAGCGGCGGGAAGCCATTGTATTTGGTTTCCCGCCGCTTTTTTGCATCCCGTTTTCTTTGAATGCAAAAGCCCGGAAATTTTTCCAGGCTTTTTTATAAAAATCCATTGACGGAGAAGTGTATGAACGGTGTGATACACATATCAGCTGTATCGATGTATTAATACGATCATTTTGGCGTTTGTGTATGAAGGGCTTCATACACATGGAGAGATGAAAAAGGATGGGGGCGATTCAGATCATCGCAGAGATTAAATGGAATAACCGCGATCCTGTCTACATTCAGGTTATCCGTTATTTTAAAACCCGGATTGCGTCAGGGAGCCTTGAGGCGGGACAGGAAATTCCATCGCGGCGCGAACTTGCAGCCATGTTAAAAATCAATCCGAATACCGCGCAAAGAGCGTATAAAGAAATGGAGGAGCAAGGTTTGATCCACACAGAACGCAATCTTCCGAGCCGGATTACAACAGACCGGGATGTGCTTGCCGGGGTACGGGAAGAACTGATCCAGTCAGCATTGGCTGATTTTCTGGATTCGATCCGCCCGATGGATATTCCGCTGGAGGAGCTGTTGGAGCTGGTAAAAAGGCAATACAGGGGCAAAGGGGGGGCCGGGCATGATTGAAGTCATGGAAGTGACGAAAAAATACGGGCGGAAAAAAGTGCTTGATTCGCTTTCTTTTACAGCAGAAAAAGGGGAAATTACCTGTTTGATCGGGGTGAACGGGACCGGCAAAACGACCACTTTAAAAGCGATTGCAGGGCTTGTCCCGGTCAGCAAAGGAAAGATTCTGATCGACGGGGAACCGTACAACAAACATATTTACGAAAAGCTGGCATTCATTCCGGATGCGCCCATCATGCTGCCGCGGATGAAAATCAAAGATGTCATTCTTTTTATGCGGGATTTCTATCCGGATTGGAATGCCTTGCGCGCCAAGGACCTGTTTCACTTTTTCAAGTTGAATGAAAATGACCGGATCGGTGACCTTTCGAAAGGAAACATGGCAAAAGTGAATTTGCTGCTCGGGCTATCACTCGATGTCGATTACGTGCTGATGGACGAACCCTTTTCGGGCATTGACATTTTCAGCCGGGAGCAAATTGCAGATGTGTTCGCAAGCGGCCTGGTTGAAAACCGCGGTGTTTTGATTACCACACATGAAATCAATGATATTGAGCACTTGCTGGACAAAGCGGTGCTGCTCGGGGACGGGAAGGTTTTAAGGAAATTTTACACGGAAGACATCCGCAGCAGCGAAGGGAAATCCGTTGTCGATATTATGAGGGAGGTATACCGGCAATGAAAAGTTTTGTAAAACTTGTAAATTTTGAAATCAACCGTTTTGCGAAAATCTACTGGTCTTTGGTTGCAATCACCATCCTTTCACAATTTACGTCCGTTTTTTTGACGGTGCATTGTTATATCAGCCAAGCAAATGGGATCGTATATCACCAGTCACTGCCCACTGCCCAACTGGCATACGTAAAGCATTATGGTTCGATCAGCTTTATCGACTGCTTTGGTACGGTTTGGTTCATGGGGCCGATTGCGCTTTGTGCGGCGGCCATGGTGTTTTATATCTTCCTGATTTGGTACAGGGACTGGTATGGCAAGCATACGTTTATTTACCGGCTTTTCATGCTTCCTGTTGAAAGATGGAATCTCTATTTGGCGAAAGCGGCAAGCATTTTGCTGATGGTGCTTGGCTTTATTGCCGTTCAGATTATTTTGCTGCCGGTTGAACACTTCTTTTTTAATGCTATTACACCGCGCATTTACAGGATGGATATGACGGTTGCAGATGCTGTCTTAAGTTTCCCTTATTTTAACCTGCTGCTTCCCGGTGCAGCGATAGATTTTCTCTTCCATTACGGGTTAGGATTTACAGTGGTTCTTGTAATATTTACAGCAATCTTATTGGAAAGAAGTTTCCGCATGAAGGGGATCCTGCTCGGCCTGCTGTACGGCTTTCTCTCGTTCGTTTTATTTTGGACGCCGGATTTCCTCTTTGAAGTGTTGCTGCCCGGGGTTTTGCACCAGCAGGAATTATTATGGATTGAAGTGGCCACGACTGCCATCATTGCGGGGTATTCCATCCTCCTGGGGGGATACTTGATCAAATATAAAGCAACGGTGTAAGGGAGAGATACGATGAGACGTTATATAAATTTATTGGTGATTTTGGTTGCGGTTGTGGCAGCGATCCCCCTTTTTTACACCGCATTGGCCGCTGGCAAGGATCCGGGCCTTGTGCTGAAAAGGGTAAGCGGAAATGAAAATGAAATCCCGAATGTTAAAATTACTGCGATGGATAGCCAGGAAAAACGTTTGAATCGCATGTTTTCCATTACTTCATCCGGGAGCCACGATTTAAGAAGGGAGTCTTCTTTTTTGTCACTGGATGAAGATCCGGCTTGGTACAAGCAGTATGTCAAACAGTATCCCCGTTATATGAGGGGGAAAACCGACCAAGGCGGCTTTTATGAAGATAAACAAATGATTGCTTATGCCGAAATCAAGCCGCAGCCGCTTCACCGGTCCCGTGTAGCGCTGTATGTCGGGGTGCTGGATAAGAAAACGAAGAAAATAAAAACGATGAAGATGAAGGTACCGGGTTTTACAAAACAATCTTATCCATCGGTCTGGGATGTGCAAAAAACCGGAAACGAGCTGAAAGTAGCGGCAGGGATGGATACAGGTATCCGCGTGTATCGTGTCAGCCTGCCGGAAAAGAAAATAACCGGGGATAAAGTGATTGCACAAAGAGAACAGGCTGGGAGAATGGCCCAATATACCCAGCTCGCAGAAACCGACGTGAACAAGCCCAACCATATACTGGCATATCAAGAAGAGAAAGTGGACGACGACGGTACAGTAAAGGAAATGACTACCTTTATTTACAATTACCATACAAATGAAACGAAAAAACTCAGGTTGCCAAAAGACATTTCGTTGCGGGACAGCGATAACTGGAAGTTTGTTTACAACGGGAAGACGGTTTATATGGCAATCACAAAAAAGAACGGAGGCGCGCGCCTTTTTAACCTTTGACGGGAACGGAAAGCTGAAAGCAGACAAGACATTTGCTATCAAGTACCAGAGTACGGGCAACCCCATCCCTGAAATCAAAAACGGCAGGTTGTACTTCCTTATCCCGAACGATTCCCGGGAAAAAGCGTGTCTCCTGTATGTGTTCGACATTTCAAGCGGCAAGCAGTTGTACAGCGGAAAAGTGGTTCAAAAAGGGAAAGGAGTGAAAGCCCGGTATGTGGAGGGAGTTGAGTTGACGATAAAATAAAGGGGCCCTCCCCCTTATTTTTCACCGCTTTTCCGCGTCTTTCGGAATCCGTCTGTGATCATTGAATTTGCCACTTGCATAAGCAGGAAAAAAGCAACCGGGAGTAGAAATAGTTTTACATATCATAAAGGCAAGTGGGAGTTACCAAAAGTACATACAAATTTTGGTAAAAATGATCATGTGACGGAGGGGAAAAATGAGAGAGCCGAATATTTTAATTGTTGACGACCAGTTTGGCATCCGGGTTCTGCTTACGGAAGTGCTGCAGAAAGAAGGCTATGAAACCTTTCAGGCGGCAAACGGCCCCCAGGCGCTTTCCCTGGCTGCAAACCATGAAATCGACCTTGTCCTGCTGGATATGAAAATTCCCGGCATGGACGGCATTGAAATTTTAAAAAAGCTGAAAGAAATGAAACCGGATATCCGGGCCATCATTATGACCGCTTACGGCGAACTGGATCTGATTGAGAAAGCGAAGGAGCTCGGGGCGCTGACCCATTTTGCAAAGCCGTTTGATATTGACGACATCCGCAAGGCAGTGAAAAAATATTTGGCGATGTAAGCGCATGAAGTGAAAAAAGTGCTAAACCGTAAAATTTTGATAATTTTATTTCTTTTTACCGACAAATAAAGTTCATTGGTAAATCCCGGTTTTGTTTGTTATGATTGTTAAGGAATGATCAATAGGCTAGTATGATGTTATCAAGATTGTATATCATAAAAATGATAACCTCGGGCAATCTTTTTAACACAAATGATAAGGAGGAAAATTCATGCCTTTAGTTTCCATGACTGAAATGCTGAATAAAGCAAAAGAAGGGAAATATGCGGTAGGGCAATTCAACGTCAATAACCTTGAATACGCCCAGGCCATCCTGATGGCTGCAGAAGAAGAAAAATCCCCGGTCATCCTCGGTGTTTCCGAAGGAGCAGGCCGTTACATGAGCGGTTTTAAAACCGTTGTAAAAATGGTTGAAGGATTAATGGAAGACTTGAATGTCACGGTTCCGGTCGCGATCCATCTTGACCATGGTTCAAGCTTTGAAAATGCAAAGAAAGCTATCGATGCAGGCTTTACTTCTGTAATGATCGATGCTTCCCACCATCCGTTTGACGAAAACGTGGAAATTACTTCTAAAGTGGTGGAATATGCCCATGCCCGCGGCGTATCTGTGGAAGCAGAACTCGGCACTGTCGGCGGCCAGGAAGACGATGTTGTTGGAAAAGGCATCATTTATGCGGACCCGGAAGAATGCAAAAAACTGGTTGACGCAACCAAAATCGATGCTTTGGCGCCGGCTCTTGGTTCAGTTCACGGCCCTTACCACGGCGAACCAAACCTTGGCTTCAAAGAAATGGAAGAAATCAGCAAAATTACCGGCATTCCGCTTGTGCTCCACGGCGGGACAGGCATTCCTGAAGCTGACATCAAAAAAGCCATTTCTTTAGGTACTGCAAAAATTAACGTGAATACGGAAAACCAAATTGCTTCCGCAAAAACGGTTCGTGAAGTATTGGCCGCTGATCCGGATGTATACGATCCGCGCAAATACCTTGGGCCTGCACGCGAAACGATTAAACAAACCGTTATCGGCAAAATCCGCGAGTTCGGTTCTAACCAAAAAGCATGATTGTTTTAGATTAACCGTGAACACGCAATGCCTTAAGGATGGGTGTTCACGATAAAAAAGTCTGGCGCTGCCCCGTGCGTGCCGGGCTTTTTTGGTTGCTTTAAAATACGGGCGGCTTTAAGCGTTTTACCTTTGTGCTTTTTTTCGGGAAACCGGTTCAAACGCCCGGGGAACAAGAGGGTTTGCGGCCGTTTTTTGGGTAGGCGCCTGTGAAAAAAATGGTTGTTTTTCTGAACTTTCTTTTCGTTCCGTGGTATAGTGGAAATGGATACATAGGAACCATAAAAGGAGATGGAAGCAGAATGAAATTTTTTATTGATACTGCCAATTTCGAGGAAATTAAAACTGCAAATGAATGGGGGATTTTGTCCGGTGTAACGACAAATCCGTCGCTTGTGGCCAAGGAAAATGTTTCATTCCATGACCGGTTAAAAGAAATTACGGCGCTCGTGCCCGGTTCTGTCAGTGCCGAAGTCGTGTCCGAAGATGCGGAAGGCATGGTAAAAGAAGGAAAGGAACTCGCGGCTATTGCCCCGAATATTACGGTCAAAGTGCCGATGACGCCGGAAGGAATGAAAGCTGTCCATCAATTGGCACAGGAAGGCATCCGCACAAATGTCACCCTGGTTTTCAGCAGCAACCAGGCGCTTTTGGCAGCAAGAGCAGGTGCAACTTATGTTTCGCCGTTCCTTGGCAGGCTGGATGATATCGGGCATGACGGCATTCATCTTATTTCAGAGATTGCCGAAATTTTTTCCATTCATCAAATTGATACGGAAATCATCGCAGCTTCGATCCGCCACCCGCAGCATATTACACAAGCGGCGCTCGCAGGGGCGCATATCGCAACCGTCCCGTTTAAAGTGCTCACACAGCTGTTCAAACATCCGTTAACGGACAAAGGGATTGAACAATTTACACGCGACTGGAACAGCCGTACAGAAAAATAACGGAAATATTTAAAATTGCTCTTTATTTCTTGCTTTCTCCGGGGCAGTTTGATTTTCCGGCTGTTCGGCAATCCTGTTGCTGGGATTCATATTGTTTTACGGAGCTTTCGGACCAGTTTGCGAACGGCCATTTACAACCGGAATGTACATCCATACCCGCTAAAGAAGGGAGCTTAATATGGAAAAGCTAAAAATTGCCGGGGGATATCCTTTGAAAGGCACCATTAAAGTGAGCGGCGCAAAAAATAGCGCTGTCGCTTTAATACCTGCGACCATCCTCGCGGAATCTCCTGTAACAATAGAAGGCTTGCCTGAAATTTCCGATGTCCGGACATTGACCGGCTTGCTGGAAGAGATCGGGGCAACGGTTACGTCAGAGGACGGGGAAATTACGGTGGATCCCCGCCATATGATCTCGATGCCGCTGCCCAATGGCAGGGTGAAGAAACTGCGTGCCTCATATTACTTGATGGGCGCGATGCTCGGAAGGTTCAAAAAAGCTGTCATCGGGCTGCCGGGCGGGTGCCATCTCGGACCGCGGCCGATCGACCAGCATATTAAAGGCTTTGAAGCATTGGGCGCAAAAGTGACAAATGAGCAGGGTGCCATCTATTTAAGGGCGGATGAATTGAAAGGTGCCCGTATTTATCTGGACGTTGTCAGTGTCGGAGCAACGATCAATATTATGCTGGCTGCCGTCAAAGCAAAGGGAAAGACAGTCATTGAAAACGCTGCAAAAGAACCGGAAATCATTGACGTAGCCACACTTTTGACGAATATGGGCGCAAAAATTAAAGGTGCGGGAACAGATGTCATCCGGATTGAAGGCGTGGACCATTTGAGCGGCTGCCGGCATACGATTATCCCGGACAGAATTGAAGCTGGTACGTTTATGATCCTGGCGGCGGCGGCGGGTGAAGGGGTACTGGTTGACAATGTCATTCCTCATCATCTCGAGTCGCTGACCGCAAAGCTCAGGGAAATGGGCATACCGGTGGAAACCGGGGATGAACAGATTTTTATCGGAAAAGCAGACAAGCTGAAACCGGTTGATATTAAAACACTCGTTTATCCGGGGTTTCCGACAGATCTGCAACAACCGTTCACCACGCTTTTGACAAGGGCAGAAGGCACGTCTATCGTAACCGATACAATCTATTCCGCCCGCTTTAAACATATTGACGAGTTGCGGAGAATGAGCGCCAATATTAAAGTGGAAGGACGGTCTGCGATTGTCAACGGCCCGGCCCGGCTTCAGGGGGCAAAGGTAAAAGCGAGTGATTTGCGTGCGGGTGCCGCCCTTGTCATTGCCGGCCTGATGGCAGAAGGGGTGACAGAAGTGACAGGGGTCGAACATATCGACCGCGGATACAGCTGCCTCGTGGAAAAATTAACCGGTCTTGGTGCCGCTGTTTGGCGGGAAGGCATGTCCGAAAAGGAGATGGAACACCTGAACCATTCCTAGCGGGCAATTGCCGGCTCCCCCATAAATAGAAAAAAACGGATAAATTATGACACAATAATTTTTTAAATGTGTTATACTAATTAAAAATCTATTTATGGGGGTAGTAAAATTGGAAAGAAGCTTGTCAATGGAATTGGTCCGTGTCACGGAAGCAGCAGCACTTGCATCCGCAAGATGGATGGGGCGCGGATTGAAAGATGAAGCGGATGATGCGGCAACGTCCGCGATGCGTGATGTGTTCGACACCATTCCGATGAAAGGCACTGTCGTCATTGGCGAAGGGGAAATGGATGAAGCGCCGATGCTGTATATCGGGGAAAAACTCGGGAACGGATACGGCCCGCGCGTTGACATTGCAGTTGACCCGCTGGAAGGAACGAATATCCTGGCATCCGGCGGCTGGAATGCGCTCAGTGTGCTGGCGATAGCAGATCACGGACATTTGCTCCATGCGCCGGATATGTACATGGATAAAATTGCTGTCGGCCCTGAAGCAGTCGGCATGATTGATATTAATGCACCGATTATCGATAATTTAAAGGCTGTGGCAAAGGCGAAAAATAAAGATATCGAGGATGTGGTGGCAACAGTTCTGAACCGTCCGCGCCATGAAGAAATTATTGCGCAGCTCCGTGCTGCAGGCGCCCGGATCAAACTGATCAATGACGGGGATGTGGCAGCTGCCATTAACACGGCATTCGACCATACCGGTGTAGATATTTTGTTCGGATCGGGCGGCGCGCCGGAAGGGGTTATTTCAGCAGTTGCGCTGAAATGCCTCGGCGGCGAGATCCAGGGACGCCTCCTGCCGCAAAACGACGCGGAGCAAGAACGCTGCCTGAGCATGGGGGTTGACATCAATAAAGTGCTGATGATGGACGACCTTGTGAGCGGGGATGACGCCATTTTTGCTGCGACCGGCGTAACCGACGGGGAACTTTTGCGCGGTGTCCAATTTAAGGGCCAGTACGGATCCACCCATTCTGTCGTCATGCGTGCAAAGTCGGGGACGGTCCGCTTTATTGAAGGGCAGCACAGTCTGAAGAAAAAGCCGAACCTTGTGATCAAAGCGTAAATCTCCGGGGGAACATGCAGCTATAGCGGCGGGGGAAGGGCGGAAGTGCCGCCTTCCCTCCCATTTTCAACAAAGTTTTTTACCTCTTATGCTATTTTTAGTTGATTTCTCTTCTGTTTCAGGGTTAAAATGATTATGGTTTTATTTATAAATATTCAATTGTTTGTCTTCTTTTTCTTCCGTACATGGTGCGGCTCCATAGATGCACGTGCTGCAACATTGCCTCTTTGCAGACAGCTCATGTTTTCTATCTATGCGCAAAGCAAAACTGTGGATGTTCATATCTTGCCTTCACATTCCTTTATTTTTAGCCTGTTCTGTTCCATTGGTATACCGGTATAGTTTTAAGCGCCGGGAACAAATGGAAAATTTTGATGTAACGGAAGAAACAGCCTGCTCTACCCGACTGTAAATTGAAAAAGTGTGGTGTTTTTATGGAAAGTTTATCAATATCAAGTCTGGAAAATATGACGTTAAAAGAGCTTTATGCCCTTGCAAGAGAGTATAAAGTATCCTACTACAGCAAACTGACGAAAAAAGAGTTAATTTTTGCGATTTTAAAAGCACGGGCAGAGCAAGAAGGGTATTTCTTTATGGAAGGCGTGCTCGAAATCATCCAGTCGGAAGGATTCGGATTCCTGCGCCCGATCAACTACTCCCCAAGTTCGGAGGACATTTATATTTCTGCTTCGCAAATCCGCCGCTTTGATTTAAGAAACGGCGATAAGGTTTCCGGCAAAGTCCGGCCGCCGAAAGAAAACGAACGTTATTACGGCTTGCTGCATGTGGAAGCGGTAAACGGCCAAAACCCGGAAACCGCTAAGGAACGGGTTCATTTTCCGGCTCTGACGCCGCTTTATCCGAACCGGCAGATTATCCTTGAAACGGCTCCCGAAAAACTGTCCACCCGGATTATGGATTTAATCACCCCGGTTGGTTTCGGACAGCGCGGTTTGATTGTGGCGCCGCCGAAAGCCGGTAAAACGATGCTGCTGAAAGAAATTGCCAACTCTATTACCGTGAACCATCCTGATGCGGAATTGATCGTTCTGTTGATTGATGAACGGCCGGAAGAAGTAACAGATATTGAACGTTCCGTGCATGCGGATGTCGTCAGCTCGACCTTTGACGAAGTGCCGGAAAACCATATCAAGGTTGCGGAACTCGTATTGGAAAGAGCGATGCGCCTTGTCGAGCATAAGCGCGATGTCGTCATTTTAATGGACAGCATTACGCGCCTCGCACGCGCCTATAACCTTGTGATTCCGCCGAGTGGGAGAACGCTTTCAGGCGGGATTGACCCGGCTGCGTTCCATCGTCCGAAACGGTTTTTCGGGGCGGCACGTAATATTGAAGAAGGCGGCAGCCTGACGATTTTGGCCACCGCGCTGGTCGATACCGGTTCACGCATGGATGATGTGATTTATGAAGAATTTAAAGGCACCGGGAACATGGAGCTCCATCTTGACCGCTCCCTCGCCGAAAAGCGCGTTTTCCCGGCCATCGACATCCGCCGTTCCGGTACAAGGAAAGAAGAACTGCTGCTTTCGAAAGACCATCTCGAAGTACTGTGGGCGATCCGCAAATCGATGTCCGATTCTCCGGATTTTGTCGAAAAATTCTTGCGCAAGCTGAAACAATCCAAAACAAACGACGAGTTTGTGGAAATGATCAAAGCAGACTTGAAAGTATCATCGTCAAGGCGTGTAATATAAGGAAAAATAAGGAAGAACTTTTTTTCTGGCAGTGATGTTGCATTTCCACTCCGGACTTGTTATAATAATGACAGTGTGTTTATGAAATTTTACAGGGCGTGTCCCGTAAAACAATAGAACTCTGTTTCGCAATGACTCAGGGCTGAAGGAGATGAAAAGCATGAAACCAGGAATTCATCCGGAATACAAAAAAGTAATGGTCAAATGTGCGTGCGGAAACGAATTCGAAAGTGGTTCCGTAAAAGATGAACTGCGCGTGGAAGTATGTTCCGAATGCCATCCATTCTATACAGGGCGCCAAAAATTCGCGACTGCTGACGGACGTGTTGATCGCTTTAATAAAAAATACGGACTTAAATAAAAGAATCCATGAAAAACAGGCGATGCGTTTGCCTGTTTTTTTTATGGGATGCCGGTTTGCCCGGACGGATTTTTCAGGTCTAAAAACCATATTTGTTGAAATAAGGAGCGGGGATGATGGCACAGCTATTTTTCAGATACGGCGCAATGAACAGCGGCAAATCGATTGAAATCTTGAAAGTCGCCCATAACTATGAAGAGCAGAATAAACCGGTTCTCATCTTTACATCGGGCATCGATACGCGCGATGAAGAAGGCTATATTTCGAGCAGAATCGGCTTGCGCAGGAAAGCGATCCCGATTTACGATGATACGGATATTTTTGAAATGGTGAAAGGGTACAATCCCGCGCCATACTGCGTCCTGATCGACGAAGTCCAGTTTTTGAAAAAAAGGCATGTGCTGCAGCTTGCCCGCATTGTTGATGATTTGCATATCCCGGTAATGGGGTTCGGCCTTAAAAATGATTTTCAAAATGAGCTTTTTGAGGGCAGCAAGTACATGCTTTTGTATGCCGATAAAATCGAAGAAATGAAAACGATCTGCTGGTTTTGCGAACGGAAGGCGACGATGAATTTGCGCGTCGACGAGAACGGGAAGCCGGTGTATACAGGGGACCAGATCCAGATTGGCGGGAATGACACGTATTATCCTGTTTGCCGCAAATGCCACGACCATCCGCCGCTGTGACGGCATGTGATGCATAAATAAACCTCCATCCGAAGGGAAACCTACTGGAAAAGGAGGTTTTTTTTATGGCAAAACAGCTGATTTTCCTCTGCTTAATGATGGTGCTTTCAGGTTGCACGGCCCAAAGCCGGACCCGTGAAGCTGCGCCGGATCGCATTGAAACGAAGCCGTTAAGCACGGCGGATACGCAAAAGGCAGGGCAAAGAAACGGGAATGCTGGCGGGGCAGCTGCTGTAAATGCGGATATCGAGAGGGTGCGGGAAGCGGTTTGGAAAATGGACAGTGCTGTCCCCCATTCGGTATATGTGAACGGGAAAGATATGTGGGTCAATGTCCATACGGAGGAACAGCTGAACCACAGGGAAAGAATGAAAAAAGCGGCGGACATCCGCAGCCGGCTTTTGAAAGTGGCGCCCCGCTACGACATTCATGTCCGAATAGACGTGAAATAGGAAAAGGCGTTTCAGCAGCGCTGCTCCCATGTTCCGCTTTAAGTTTCCCCGTGCGTATACTATAATAAATTTGTTATGTCTGAAGGGCGGGTTTTGCTGTTACCGGAATGGGAATACGTTGTGAAATGAGGTGGGGTTCGATGTTCGATCGGTTGCAGGCCGTGGAAGACCGGTACGAAAAGCTGAATGAGTTGTTAAGTGATCCTGAGATCGTCAATGATCCGAAAAAACTGCGGGAGTATTCGAAGGAGCAGTCGGATTTGCAGGAAACCGTGCAGGTGTACCGTGAATATAAAGAAGTGCAGAAACAGCTCCGGGATGCAAAGTCGCTTCTGTCGGAAAAACTCGATCCTGAAATGAAGGACATGGTGAAAGAAGAGATCCATGAACTCGAGTCAAAAATCCCGGAATACGAAGAACGCCTGAAAATTTTGCTTCTGCCGAAAGACCCGAATGACGAAAAAAACGTCATTGTGGAAATCCGCGGGGCTGCCGGCGGGGATGAGGCCGCGTTGTTTGCAGGCGACCTGTACCGCATGTACACGCGTTATGCCGAATCGCAAGGCTGGAAAATCGATGTGATTGAAGCCAATGTCACGGGGATCGGCGGGTACAAAGAAATTGTTTTCATGGTGAACGGCAAGGGCGCGTATTCAAAATTGAAGTTTGAAAACGGGGCCCACCGGGTGCAGCGTGTGCCGGAAACGGAATCGGGCGGGCGTATCCATACGTCTACGGCAACGGTTGCAGTTTTGCCGGAAGCGGAGGAAGTCGAAGTGGATATCAATGAAAAAGATATCCGCGTCGATACGTTTGCATCAAGCGGGCCGGGCGGGCAAAGCGTCAACACGACGATGTCGGCTGTGCGCCTGACCCACATTCCGACCGGGATTGTTGTGTCCTGCCAGGATGAAAAATCGCAGATCAAAAATAAAGAAAAAGCGATGAAAGTGCTGCGTGCCCGCATTTATGATAAATTTCAGCAGGAAGCGCAGGCGGAATATGATGCCAACCGGAAATCCGCCGTTGGAACGGGGGACCGTTCCGAGCGGATCCGTACGTACAATTTTCCGCAAAACCGTGTGACAGACCACAGGATCGGATTAACGATCCAAAAGCTTGACCAGGTGCTTGATGGCAAACTCGATGAAATCATTGATGCCCTTATCCTTGAAGACCAGTCAAAAAAACTGGAGAGTGTGAATGGCTGATGGAAAGGAACATAAAAGTGTATGAAGCCTTAAAGTGGGCTTCTTCTTTTTTAACGGAAAACGGCCGTGACGCGAATGCGGGTGAACTTTTGCTCGGGCATTTTCTGGATATGGACAGAACCCGCCTGCTTTCCAACTTGCGGATGGCTTTGCCCCCGGATGCGGAGGTGAAGTTCCGGCAAGCGGTAGAAGCCCATGCAAAAGGGGTTCCGGTCCAGCATATCACAGGCTACGAATACTTTTACGGCCGGAAATTTCTTGTCAACCGGGATGTGCTCATTCCGCGCCCGGAAACGGAAGAGCTGGTGCAGGGCGCAATCGGACGGATCCGCCGCCATTTCGGGGAAACAAAAGGGCTTACATTGGCAGATATCGGGACAGGCAGCGGCATTATTGCAACCACAATTAAATTGGAGTTGCCAAAGCTTTTTGTGTACGCATCCGATATTTCGGAAAAAGCGCTTGCCGTCGCTGAAAAAAATGCTGAAGCCCTGCATGCGGATATTCGGTTTGTGCACGGGGATCTGCTCCAGCCGTTCATGGGCAGCAAAAAATTGGACATAGTGTTATCCAATCCGCCGTATATCCCGGAAACGGACCGCAGCTCGTTATCCGTTGTGGTGCGCGATCATGATCCTGAAACGGCCCTGTTTGGCGGAGAAGACGGCCTTGCATTTTACCGGCGCTTGGTGGAAACCTTGCCGTATGTTTTAAATAAGCGGGCGCTCGTCGGTTTTGAAATTGGTTCAGGCCAGGGGGAACGCGTTTCCTGCCTGCTGCGGGATACGTTCCCGGAAAGCGTTGTGGAAGTGGTCCGCGATCTCAACGGCCATGAGCGGATGGTATTTTGCGAAAAAAATTAGATTTTTTTCAGATTCATAGTTTAAAATCCCCTGTTCCTGCCCACAATGGGAATACGAAGGGACGGGGAGAAGAAAATGAAAAGAAAAACAGTGGTATCATTGTATATTTTCATGTTATCGATCGCAACGATCATCAGTTTATATGCACCGAAACAAAAAGCGGCGGAGGCTGAAACCATCGTCATTCCGAAAGACGCGATCCGGCTGCGGATTCTGGCAAACAGCGACAAGCCGGAAGACCAGGGGGTAAAACGGAAAATCCGCGATGAAGTGAATGCGAACATTACCAAATGGGTGGGCCACTTAACGTCCAAAAAAGAAGCGGAAAAAGTCATCCGCTCCCGCTTGCCGGAAATTGAAAACATTGCAAGAAGGGTGATGGCGGAAGAACACCTGAACGAACCGGTCAAGGCAGAACTTGGAAAGGTCGCCTTTCCGACAAAATTATACGGCCAGTACTTATATCCGGCCGGGAAGTATGAAGCAGTTCTGATTACGCTTGGGGAAGGCAAGGGCGCCAATTGGTGGTGCGTCCTGTATCCGCCCCTCTGTTTTCTCGATTTTTCCAACGGCGTTGCAACAAGTAGCGGGGGTGAAGAAAAGAAACCGGAAACAAAGAAGGTTGCGGCTTCCAATGCCGGCACAAAACCTGCGGAAGAGGCGGCAGCTGAAAAAGTGAACCGGAAACCGCACGAAAACCAGGCAGGGGCACAAGACCGCGGAACCAAGCAGCCAGCCGGTGAAACAGCAAACCGCAACGGCTCTGTTTACGCCGGCGATGATGGCGGGGTGGAGAAAAAGCTGCTGATTGTGAAAGTGATCAAGGAACTGTTTTAACATTTTTCGCCCGGTTTGTGGAAAAGCCGGACAAACGGGCTGGAACGAAGTTGGGTTATCAACAAAATGCAAAGTATTATCCACAAGATGTGGATAATACTTGTTTCATTTTTCAAACTTTTGTATCCTTGCCGGGAGAAAACTTGATAAATAAATATCCTGGCAAGGCCGATGATTGGATGGAGAAAGGTGAAAAGGATGGAAACAAAATACTGGGTTGTGGATAAAACTGTGGAGAATTCCGGGTCTTATCCACAACTTGCAGAAGCAGCACAGTTACTGAAAGAGAAGCAGACAGTCGCTTTTCCGACTGAAACGGTATACGGTTTAGGAGCCGATGCAACAAGCGATGAAGCGGTGGATAAGATTTTCAAGGCAAAAGGAAGGCCATCCGATAATCCGCTGATTGTCCACATTGCGGAGGAAAAGCAGCTGGAAGAATTGGCGGAAGAAATACCGGAAACGGCGAAAGTGCTGATGAAAGCTTTTTGGCCGGGCCCGCTTACGCTCGTTGTAAAGGTGAAGAAGGGGGCATTGTCCAAAAAGGTGACGGCCGGGCTGGACACGGTCGGGATCCGCATGCCCCGGCATCCGGTTGCACTGGCGCTCATCCGCCTGGCCGGGCTGCCGATTGCCGCCCCGAGCGCCAACCGGTCCGGCAAGCCGAGCCCGACATTGGCCCGCCATGTCCGGGAAGATCTTGCCGGTAAAATTGCCGGGATTGTGGACGGGGGAGAAACGGGTGTCGGAGTGGAATCGACCGTGCTCGATGTGACCGCGGAAGTGCCTGTTATTTTGCGCCCGGGCGGTGTTACGAAAGAACAGCTCGAAGAATGGATCGGAAAGGTCAGGCTTGATCCGGGGCTTAAGGGGACCGGCGCCCGGCCGAAAGCGCCCGGCATGAAATATACGCATTATGCGCCGAATGCGCCGGTTTATCTTGTGGACGGCAGCACGGCTTTTATGCAGCAAATGATCGATGCACACCGGAAAAAAGGAGAAGTAACAGGGGCGATTGTGACGGAAGAAACATCCGGTGAAATCCGTGCTGATGTGGTCGCGGTGTGCGGCAGGCGGTCATCCCTTGAGACCGTTGCCCGGCACTTGTATGATACACTCCGATCATTTGATGCGCAAAAAGTGGACGTGATATTTTCTGAAATTTTCCCGCGTGAAGGCATCGGCCGGGCGATTATGAACCGGCTTGAAAAAGCAGCGGGGCATCGTTATGTAAAAGAAAAGGATGTTCAGTAACCCCGGACGTTTCCAAACCACCCTTATCACTTGGTCTTGCTTCATTACGGATTGTGTGCACGGGAGGGGGGGTGCCGGGAGATCTGCGACTTCTAAAACACCCCGGACGTGCATAAGTTGGAATAGGCACGTCCAAAGGGGGAAAAAGAATGGCAGTCCTCGCAGAAATGGTAACTTTGGCGATCATGGCTCTGGCGCTCGGCATGGATGCTTTTTCGGTAAGCCTCGGCGTGGGCATGATGCAGCCCAGACTGAGGCAAATCTTTTACATAGGTTTAACGGTCGGCATTTTTCATGTGTTGATGCCGGTTCTCGGTGTTTTTGCGGGCCATCTTCTCTCCCATACTTTTGGCCTGTTTGCCCAGTATATTGGCGGCATATTGCTTGTTATCATGGGGATACAGATGATTGTATGGGTCTTCAGAAAGGAGGGGGCACAAGCTGTCAGCCCGTCCGGACGGGGAACGATGCTGTTTGCGTTGAGCGTAAGCCTGGACAGTTTTTCTGCCGGGCTGTCACTCGGCATTTTCGGCGTGCGGACTGTTGCCGTCATGATTTGCTTCGGCGTGGCTGCTGCACTTTTAACCTGGCTCGGTCTTTTGATCGGCAGGAAATTCCAAGGCTGGATCGGGGCGTACGGCGAAGTGCTCGGGGGAACGATCCTGGTTGTGTTCGGGCTGAAATTGCTGTTTTCTATTTAAAAAAGCCGGCTTCAATTTTCCGGCTTTTTTTTCATCTATTAACAGATTAACCTTGTAATTAAGGCCTTTTTTACTATAATAATAGTAGATTTAAATCGTTCTGGATGAGGGGGACAGCCTTTGAATATCCTTTTTGTTTGTACCGGCAATACATGCAGGAGCCCGATGGCGGAGGCCATTTTAAAAGCGAAACAGCTGCCGGGCATTGAAGTGGAATCAGCCGGCCTTTTTGCGCCCGAGGGGGAAGACGCTTCTGTCCATACATACGAAGTGCTGAAAGAAAATGGAATCGATTTCCGCCACCACGCCCGGAACCTTTCGGAGAATCTGGCGGATTGGGCTGACGTGATTCTTACGATGACGTCCGGGCACAAACAGGCAGTGGCAGCGCGGTACCCGCATGCCCGCAATAAAACGTTTACCATGGCGGAGTATGCCGGAAGCAGCGGGGATGTGCCGGACCCGTACGGCGGCAGCCTGGATGCTTACAGAGAAACCTATCAACAATTGCATGCATTGATCAATCGTTTGATTAAAAACAGGAAAATGGGAAACCAGGGGCGGGTGTGACGGATGGAAAAGCGAAGCTACAGATTCAGTTTAACGAAGAAAATTGTATTGTTCGTAACCGGGCTGTCTTTTATTACATATTCGGCAAGCGGCCTTTTCATTTATTTTATTTATCCGTTTTTTTCAGACTGGATAAAGCTGCCGTGGTTTATTGTCATTACACTTGCATTGGGGATTATCTGGTCCGGGATTTTAAGCTTTTTCGGTTCATTCCTGATTGCAGGCCCGATGCGCAAGCTGGAAGATGCAGCACTTAAAGCAAGCCGCGGGGATTTAAGAGATGAAGTCCCCGTGCCGAAATCGGGCGATGAAATCGAGTCGCTCGCAGCTGCTTTTAATTCCTTGCTTTCGAATTTGCGGGAGACGGTTGAACAAATTGATGCAAATGTGGAACGCACCAAAGAAAGTGTATCGGAAATATCGGAAAAAACAGCACTGGCTGCGGGCCAGGCGGAACATGTAAACAAGACGGTTGAAGAGATTTCACTTGGCGCCGAGCAATCCGCGGCTGCCACCCAATCTGCGGCTGACCTCGTTGAAAAAACTTATCAGCTTGCATCCGAAGTCCGCGGGAAAACGGATACTTGCAAAAAATCTTCTGACCACATGCTGAGCGAATTAAAGACGAGCAAAGAGACAATGGACTCGCTTATTTCAGGAGTTGAAAAACTGGTGAAAGAAAATACCATTTCGCTGGAAGCCGTGCGGGGCCTTGCGGAAGAAACGAAGAAAGTGGAGGGGATCATTTCTTTTGTCGGCGAAGTTGCGGCGCAAACCAATTTGCTGGCGCTGAACGCCTCTATTGAAGCGGCACGCGCCGGGGAATACGGGCGCGGGTTTGCGGTGGTCGCAAATGAGGTCCGGAAGCTTGCAGATGAAAGCGCCCAAGCCGTCCAAGGCATTACCGGGATGATCCAGCACATTGAGCAGGAAGGCACCCGTGTAGTCGAACAAATTACAGCGCAGGTTCAAAAAGCCAATGAAGAAGTGTCCAGAGGGCAAAAGGCCAATGAAGCGATGGACAGAATGGCGGAATCGATCCATTTGGTTGCGGGGGCGGTTGATCAAATTGCCGGCATGGCCAAAAACCAAATGGATGCGATTCACGAAGCCTCAAGCCAGTCGCAGGAAGTGGCGGCCATTACCGAACAGACTTCTGCCGGGGCAAAAGAAGTGACGGCGATTACAAATGAGCAGGCGCAGAACATGGAACTGATTGAAAGGCTTATCGCGCAGCTCGAGCAGGATGCGGAGAAATTAAAAGGGAGCACCCGCCGTTTTCATATCCGGTGAGGTTTTCGCCCGCCTGGTTTTGGACAGGAAGCACCGGTTTTGGCTGGAAGAAGCGCGGCAATTCCGGTTTCGCGCCGGGAAATTCCGCGTAAAGGTGCCCTGAAGATAAGGGCAGATGCGGGACATGCGGCCGTTGCCTAGCATTTTCCCGAAAACGGCGGGCGTTTTAAGCGGCCCGGACATTCGGCTGCGGCGCTTTATTTTCTTTTTCGCCGTTCTGTGCCACAATAGAATCAGATGCATGAAGGAGGGGGGAAAACATGAAAGTTGCATTGGCTTCAGATCACGGCGGTAAGCGCCTCAAACAGGAAATTGCCGGTTTGCTTCAAGATCTGGGTGTGGCGTACGAAGATTTCGGATGCGATTGTGAAGGGTCGGTTGATTATCCGGATTACGCGCTTCCGGTTGCGGAAAAGGTGGCAAAAGGGGAATTTGACCGTGCTATCCTCATTTGCGGCACCGGGATCGGGATGTGTATTTCCGCCAATAAAGTAAAGGGCATCCGTTGCGCGCTTGTGCATGATGTCTTCAGCGCGAAGGCTACAAGGGCCCATAATGACAGCAATGTCCTCGCCATGGGAGAGCGGGTCATCGGCCCGGGGCTTGCCTGTGAAATTGTGAAAGAATGGCTCGGAACGCCGTTTGAAGGCGGCCGCCATGCACGCAGGATTGAGAAAATCGCGCAGTATGAACAAAAATAACAGAGGTGTTTTTGTTGCAATCAGATCCGGCACGTTTGGAGGAACAGTTGGACCGCATGCTGGATGAATTTTTCCGGCAGGCGCCAATGAAAAAAGGACAGGTTTTTGTTGTTGGATGCTCGACATCTGAAGTAACCGGGAAAAAAATCGGGACAGCCGGGGCAATGGACATTGCCGCAATCATTTATGGCGGCGTACAGAAGTTTGCACGCCGGTTCGGGTTCCAACCGGCATTTCAATGCTGTGAACACCTGAACCGGGCGCTTGTGGTTGACCGTTCGCTTGCCGATGAAAGGGGATGGGAAGAAGTGGCGGTCGTGCCTGTCCGGAAGGCGGGCGGCGCGATGGCTGCGTATGCATTCGCCCATATGGAAGATCCCGTTGTCGTCGAATTCATCCGCGCTGATGCGGGCATCGACATTGGGGACACTTTGATCGGCATGCATTTAAAGCATGTTGCCGTCCCTGTGAGGGTTTCCGGAAAAGAGCTGGGGAAAGCCCATGTTACATTTGCCAAAACGCGGCCGAAACTGATCGGCGGCGTGCGGGCGGTTTACGAAAAAGAACAGCCGGAATAAGGGACCATCCGTACTGCCCCGCATGTTGTGTGCGGGGCATGTTTTTTTCTTCTTGTTAAAAAAATGGACAAAATTTGCAAAGCATTATGGTAAAATAAAAAAGAATATGAAAACGATCTTGAGGGGGTACCGAATTGAGCCATATTGCAAATCAAGACAAGGAAGTTTACGAGGCGATCCGGCAGGAATTGAACCGGCAAAGAAACAAGATTGAACTCATTGCCAGCGAAAATTTTGTCAGTGAAGCAGTGATGGAAGCACAAGGTTCCGTTCTGACCAACAAATATGCGGAAGGGTATCCGGGGCACCGGTATTACGGCGGGTGCGAATATGTGGATATCGTGGAAAACCTTGCGCGGGAGCGGGCCAAACAGCTTTTTGGCGCCGAACATGTCAATGTCCAGCCGCACTCCGGCGCACAGGCCAATATGGCGGTTTATTTCACCATTCTGGAGCACGGCGACACGGTGCTTGGCATGAATTTGTCCCACGGCGGGCATTTGACACACGGCAGCCCGGTCAATTTCAGCGGCATGCAGTACCATTTTGTGGAATACGGTGTGGATAAGGAAACGCAGCATATTGACTATGAAGATGTGCTGGAAAAAGCGCGCGTACATAAGCCGAAACTGATTGTCGCAGGTGCAAGTGCATACCCCCGCACGATTGATTTTAAAAAGTTCAGGGAAATTGCGGATGAAACAGGCGCCTATTTAATGGTGGATATGGCGCATATTGCAGGGCTTGTGGCTGCAGGGTTACATCCGAACCCGGTGCCGTATGCGGATTTTGTCACGACCACAACGCATAAAACCTTGCGGGGACCGCGCGGCGGCATGATTTTATGCAAAGCGGAATTTGCAAAGAAAGTGGACAAGTCGATTTTCCCGGGGATCCAGGGCGGCCCGCTTATGCATGTAATTGCTGCCAAAGCCGTCGCTTTTGGAGAGGCGCTTACAGACGGGTTCAAAACCTATTCGCAAAAAGTGGTGGACAACGCAAAACGGCTGGCGGAAGGACTCCAAAAAGAAGGATTTGACCTTGTATCCGGCGGGACGGACAATCACCTGATTCTCATTGATTTGCGTTCTTTCGGGATTACCGGGAAGGATGCGGAGAAGGTGCTCGATGATATCGGCATCACGGCCAATAAAAATACGATTCCGTATGACCCGGAAAGCCCGTTTGTGACAAGCGGTCTCAGAATCGGTACCCCTGCAGTCACAACAAGGGGATTCGGCCTGGAAGAAATGGATGAGGTGGCGTCCATTATCGGATCGGCATTGAAAAATCCGGATAACGAAGCAGTCTTAAAAGAAGCGGCAGAACGCGTCCGGCATCTTACGGAACGCTTCCCGCTGTACGCCGGCCAAAACTGAGCAGGCGCATTTTAGCGCCCGCTTTTTCCGGACGGATAGCTGGCTGGTGCACTTCCAATGCGGCATAAAAACGAACCGGCAAAAAAATTGAACAGGAAGGCCTCGTAAACCGCGGGGCCGGTCCTTTCACCTGGCCTCAGGATTTTCTTTTGGCTTTCCTTGAGATTGGGCGCTTTTTTCGTGTAAAATGGTTGGGGTAAGCATTTGCCGAACCTGATACCAACCTTTAAAGGAGAGAATTCATTTGAGTACACTTCATGTCATTGACCACCCGCTGATCCAGCACAAGTTGACGTATATCCGCGATAAACATACGGGGACAAAAGAATTCCGCGAACTTGTCGATGAAGTTTCGACTTTGATGGCATTTGAAATTACCCGTGATATGCCGCTTGAAGAAATTGAAATTGAAACGCCAGTCTGCAAGGCAAAATCAAAAATTTTATCCGGCAAAAAAATTGGCATTGTCCCGATCCTGCGTGCGGGCCTGGGCATGGTAGACGGCGTGCGGAAACTAATCCCGGCTGCAAAAGTCGGACATGTCGGCCTGTACCGCGATCCGAAGACACTGACGCCGGTTGAATATTACATAAAACTTCCAAGCGATGTAGAGGAACGCGATTTTATCATTGTGGATCCGATGCTGGCTACAGGCGGTTCTGCCGTGGATGCGATCCAGTCCTTAAAACAGCGGGGTGCAAAAAACATTAAATTCATGTGCCTGATTGCATCCCCTGAGGGCGTGGAAGCCGTGCAGAAAGCCCATCCGGACGTTGATATTTATACAGCAGCCCTTGATGAGAAGCTGAATGAGCAAGGGTACATTGTGCCGGGTCTCGGAGACGCAGGGGACCGCCTGTTTGGGACAAAATAAAATGTATGGATGCGCTTCGTGTTTTACAATTTTGTTAACCCGTCAGAAACAGGCTGGTAAAAAAATAAAAAGGGTCTATAATAACGGTATGTTTTCGGTATAGAGATGAATGCCAGGCATGTAAACGATTGGAAAAGCAGCGCAAGCTTACGCCGGTGTACGGTGTTTCCTTCCTGTTCCGGGAAGCGGGATGGCCATTTTCCGAAAAAATAAGTTCTAATGACTATATCAAGGAAACTCCTATTGACATTGGATAAGCGCTATTGTATGCTAAAAAAGTGTACATAATGAGAAGGTTTTCATGAGGTTGGGATTCTACTATTAATATGCCGGAAATGTGAAAAACCAGTAAAGCCGGGGCTGCAGGCTGTTCGTAACCTTAACAAATTGCAAGTTTTGGTTAAGAATGTTGCGATTTGCCAGGTGAGGAAGTGACATACCGCTTTCCTGCTGTGCTGCAAACGATCGGCGTCCCTTGTCAGGAGTGTTTAAGGCATGCCGGAACTTCTACGTATTTACAAAAGACAGCGCAAGTATTTGGTGATTCTTTTGTGCCTTTATTTGGCGGGGGCGATGTTTCCCGGTTACCGTTCTGTTTTCCTCGGGCTTTTGCTTGGCACAACTGTCAGCCTCTTTAACTTATGGCTTATGGTGAAGAAAACAATGGCTGTTACCGATGTTTCTCCGGGCAAAAAAAGGATCTCGCTCGGTACCGGGATGAGAATGGCGGCTGCCGTACTCGCGGTAGCGGTGGCGCTCCGTTTTCCGGATTTGTTTCATCTATTGGCTGTAGTGATTGGCATAATGACATCTTATCTCGTCATTATGATAGATTTTTTTGTAGGTTTGCTTCAACAAAGAAAAAAGTAAAGTGAGGTGAGTTTCGGTGGAACATAAGCAACCGATAGTCGAATTCATGGGGTTGTATTTTAACCTGTCCAACGTCATGATGATTACTGTCTCATCCTTGATCGTGTTCATCATTGCGGTCATCTCAACAAGAAAGTTGGCGTTGAAACCTACAGGCATGCAGAATTTTATGGAATGGGTCATGGATTTTGTCAGAGGGATCATTAAAAGCAATATGGACTGGAAAACCGGCGGCGTCTTTCATATTCTGGGCCTAACATTGATCATGTATATCTTTGTTTCCAATATGCTCGGATTGCCGTTTATGGTTGTTTATGATCATTATTCCTGGTGGAAGTCACCTACTTCCGACCCGGTTGTTACCCTTACGCTGGCCGTTCTGGTCATGGGCCTGTCCCACTTTTACGGTGTCAAAAAGAGAGGGTTTGGCGGATATCTGAAAAGCTATGCTGAACCGTTATGGTTTTTGGTCCCGATTAACCTGATCGAACAGTTTGCCAACACGTTAACATTAGGGCTCCGGCTTTACGGGAATATTTATGCCGGCGAAGTGCTGCTGTCGCTGCTTGCGGGCACTTTGGCGATGCATACAAACATTTGGGGGACAATCGGAGCGATTATTCCGACCCTTGTATGGCAAGGATTTTCCATTTTTGTCGGCACGATCCAGGCATATATTTTTACCATGTTAACAATGGTTTATATTTCTCATAGGATTGCCCATGAGGAATAACCATTTCTATATTTTTGAAAAATCACCTATTTATATATTCCAAAGGAGGAAATCTTATCATGAGTTTGGGTATTCTTGCAGCAGCAATCGCGGTTGGTTTGGCAGCATTGGGCGCCGGTATCGGCAACGGCCTTATTGTCGGTCGTACAGTTGAAGGGATTGCAAGGCAGCCGGAAGCACGCGGCCTTTTACAGACAACAATGTTTATCGGCATCGGCTTAGTTGAAGCTCTTCCTATCATTGCGGTTGTTATCGCATTTATTGCACTGGGAAGATAAGGAACATGTTGACGGCGAAGCGGATTCTAAGAGACCTTCGCCTTTCCTTTATGGTTTAGCCGGGAACAGCTTAGCTTCGGTTATGAGCGGTTCAGGGCAATCTTTTTTGAACCATTTTGCTTCTTTTTTTTGGTAAAAGGTGCGAAAGAATGTTTTAAGAACGTGTGGAAGGGAGTGAACCCGGGTGTCCCAGACTGATTTAGTACTCGGATTTGTGCTAGGGAAGCTCAACACAGGCGATATTTTATTCCAGGCCATTGTGTTTGTTGTGTTGCTTCTGCTATTGAAAAAATTTGCTTACGGCCCTCTAGTTGAAATGATGAGGAAACGTGAGGAACATATTGCAAAAGAAATTGAAACGGCGGAAAAAAACCGCGAAGAAGCAGCCAGGCTTTTGGAAGAACAGCGCAAGATGCTGAAAGAAGCACGCGTTGAAGGCCAGAATTTAATTGAAAATGCAAGGAAACAGGCAGAAGTGCAGCATGATGATATCATTGCAACAGCGCGCCAGGAAGCAGAACGCATGAAAGATGCTGCCAAAGTTGAAATCGAACAGGAAAAAGCGAAAGCTGTTGCTGCTTTGCGTGAACAGGTAGCATCCTTGTCCGTGATGATTGCCTCTAAAGTGATTGAAAAAGAAATTTCCGAGAAAGACCACGAGAAATTCATACTCGATTCTATTAAAGAGGCAGGAGAAATGAAATGAGTAATGAGGCGGTAGAAAAACGGTACGCTTCGGCACTTTTCGAGCTTGCAAAAGAGCACGGGCAGCTTCAAGAAATCGAAAAAGAAGTCCGGGCGGTAAGAGAGGTTTTTGAGGAAAACGAACCGTTCCGAAAGCTCCTTAAATCTCCGAAATTGACGATAGAAAAGAAACAAGAAATCCTTAAAAACATTTTTTCTGGATTATCCACTTTCACTTTGAATTTGTTGTTGCTCTTGACTGAGCGGCACAGGGACGAGCTCATCCCGAGGGTATGCCGTGCTTTTATTGAACGGGTGAATGATGAACGCGGTATTGCAGATGCACTTGTCTACTCTGCTCGCCCGCTTTCTGCTGACGAGAGCAAAGCGATATCCGAAGTATTTGCCAAAAAGGTCGGAAAGCGGTCTTTAAACATTGAGAATATCGTGGATGACGGTCTGCTGGCCGGATTAAAGATTAGAATCGGCAACTCTATTTTTGACAGCAGTTTGCGCGGAAAATTGGAACGTCTTGAAAAAACATTAATCAGTTAAGTGAGAAATGAGGTGCTGGATTTATGAGCATTAAGGCTGAAGAAATCAGCTTGCTGATAAAAAAACAGATTGAAAATTACCAGTCTGAAATTGAAGTGAGCGATGTCGGTACCGTTATCGAAGTCGGTGACGGGATTGCGCGTGCACACGGTCTTGACCAGGCCATGTCCGGGGAACTGCTGGAATTTTCCAACGGGGTCATGGGGCTTGCGCAGAACCTTGAGGAAAGCAATGTCGGGATCATTATTCTCGGGCCTTACCGCGAAATTCATGAAGGCGATGAAGTAAGGCGTACAGGCCGGATCATGCAGGTGCCGGTCGGGGAGGAACTCATCGGCCGTGTCGTCAACCCGCTCGGCCAGCCGGTTGACGGGCTCGGGCCCATCAACACAACGAAAACCCGCCCGATTGAATCTAAAGCGCCTGGCGTAATGGACCGGAAATCGGTAAGCGAACCGCTGCAAACGGGGATTAAGGCGATCGATGCACTTGTGCCGATCGGCCGCGGGCAGCGGGAATTGATTATTGGCGACCGCCAAACTGGTAAAACGACTATTGCGATTGATACGATTATAAACCAAAAAGACCAGGACATGATTTGTATCTATGTTGCGATTGGCCAAAAAGAATCGACCGTCCGCGGTACAGTTGAAACGCTCCGCAAATTCGGGGCTTTGGATTATACGATTGTGGTAACGGCTTCCGCTTCGCAACCGGCGCCTCTTCAATACCTGGCACCGTATGCCGGTGTTGCGATGGGCGAAGAATTCATGTACAACGGAAAACACGTGCTCGTTGTGTATGATGACTTATCCAAACAGGCTGTTGCTTACCGTGAACTTTCCTTGCTCTTGCGCCGTCCGCCGGGCCGTGAAGCATATCCTGGCGACGTATTCTATTTGCACTCCCGCCTGCTTGAACGTGCCGCCAAATTAAGCGATGCAAAAGGCGGAGGTTCATTGACCGCCCTGCCGTTTGTTGAAACACAGGCCGGCGATATTTCGGCTTACATTCCGACAAACGTGATTTCGATTACAGACGGGCAGATCTTCCTGCAGTCCGACTTGTTCTTCTCAGGTGTCCGCCCGGCGATCAATGCAGGGTTATCCGTATCCCGCGTAGGCGGTGCCGCGCAAATCAAGGCAATGAAAAAAGTTTCCGGCACACTGCGCCTTGACCTGGCATCTTACCGTGAACTTGAGTCATTTGCCCAATTCGGGTCGGATCTGGATAAAGCCACCCAGGCAAAACTGGCACGCGGGCAGCGTACGGTTGAAGTATTGAAGCAGGACCTGAACAAGCCAATCAAAGTGGAAAAACAAGTATGCATCCTGTATGCATTAACAAAAGGATTGCTGGACGATATTCAAGTGGAAGACATTCTCCGTTTTGAATCGGAACTTTATGACTGGCTGGACCAGAACCGGGCATCACTGCTCGAAGAAATCCGTACAACCGGAAATCTTCCTGACGATGAAAAAATGAAAGAAGCCATTCAGGCATTTAAAAAGACCTTCGTAGCATCTGAACATCAATAATTGGACAGAGAACCCCGTTACCCGTATGCGGCATGCGTGCTTTTTCACTGCAGCATCATTCCCGAGGCAAACGGGCCGGACAGACAAAGGATTTCAATCCAGGATTGGAATCCTGATTAACTCACAAGGGTGGTGAAGTGAAGTGGCATCCTTACGCGATATAAAAAACCGGATCAACTCTACGCAGAAAACAAGCCAGATTACGAAGGCCATGCAGATGGTGTCGGCTGCAAAACTGAACCGTGCGGAATTGTCCGCCAAATCATTTGTCCCCTACATGGAGAAAATGCAGGATGTAGTAGTCAGCATTTCCCAGGGGACAGGCGGCGCCCGGCATCCGATGCTTGTTTCCCGCCCGGTTAAAAAGACAGGTTATTTCGTCATCACGTCAGACCGGGGACTGGCCGGTGCATTTAACAGCAATGTTTTAAGGCTTGTTACCCAAACCATACGGGAACGCCATCAATCCGATGACGAGTATGCGATTATCGTTGTTGGGCGTACAGGATATGAATTTTTCAGGCGTTTAAAGATGAATGTTGTGCTGCATATTGTTGGCTTGGCGGACCATCCGACATTTGCGGATATTGAAAATATTACAAAGAAAACAGTAGCAATGTATGAAGACGGGACATTTGACGAATTGTACTTATATTACAACCATTTTGTCAATACGATTACCCAGAAAGTTATGGAGAAAAAGCTATTGCCGCTTACAGATGTAACGACTACAAACCGCTTAATTTCCTACGAATTTGAACCGTCTCCAAAGGAGATCCTGAATGTCCTGTTGCCGCAATATGCTGAAAGCCTGATTTACGGGGCGCTTTTGGACAGTAAGGCGAGTGAGCATGCGGCGCGCATGACGGCAATGAGAAATGCTACGGATAATGCAACAGAATTAATCGATACGTTGACATTGACCTATAACCGTGCCCGCCAGGCATCGATTACACAGGAAATTACGGAAATCGTCGGTGGAGCAGCAGCACTGGAATAATTTCCGCTTTGGCAAACCGCTCTTTTGCCAAGACGGATCCGGCATGCCCCATCACGCAAGTTAGGAGGGAACAGTATGAGCATTGGACACGTTCTGCAAGTAATGGGTCCGGTAGTTGACGTAAAGTTTGAAAACGGTCAGCTCCCTGATATTTATAACGCATTAAAAATCAATTATAAAGCAAAAAATGCCAATGAAGTGGATATCAATGTTACACTGGAAGTTGCATTACACCTGGGCGATGATGCCGTCCGTACGGTTGCGATGGCTTCCACAGACGGCATCAGGCGCGGCATGGAAGTGGTGGATACGGGTGCCCCTATTTCTGTGCCGGTAGGGGAAGCAACGCTTGGCCGTGTATTTAATGTGCTCGGGGAAGTCATTGACCTTGACGGCGAACTGAAAGGCAATGTGCGCCGCGACCCGATCCAAAAACCGGCGCCTTCTTTCGAGCAGTTATCCACGCAGGTTGAAATTCTTGAAACCGGCATTAAAGTCGTTGACCTTTTGGCGCCTTACATCAAAGGCGGGAAGATCGGTTTGTTCGGTGGTGCCGGCGTTGGCAAAACCGTGTTAATCCAGGAACTGATTAACAACGTTGCACAGGAACACGGTGGTATTTCTGTATTCGCCGGCGTAGGGGAACGGACGCGTGAAGGGAACGACCTCTACTACGAAATGAAAGATTCCGGCGTTATTTCCAAAACAGCAATGGTGTTCGGGCAAATGAACGAACCGCCTGGCGCACGTATGCGTGTGGCTTTAACAGGCCTGACGATGGCTGAATATTTCCGTGACGAACAAGGCCAGGACGTATTGCTCTTTATCGACAATATTTTCCGTTTCACACAGGCAGGTTCTGAAGTGTCTGCGTTGCTCGGCCGTATGCCGTCAGCCGTAGGTTACCAGCCGACCCTTGCAACCGAAATGGGCCAGCTGCAGGAACGGATTACATCTACAAATAAAGGTTCAATCACATCGATCCAGGCGATCTATGTGCCGGCTGACGACTACACTGACCCGGCTCCGGCCACAACATTCGCCCACCTCGATGCGACGACCAACCTTGAACGCCGTTTGTCGGAAATGGGGATTTATCCTGCTGTAGATCCGCTCGCTTCGACATCCAGGGCATTGTCCCCTGAAATTGTCGGGGAAGAGCATTACAACGTTGCCCGCCAGGTACAGCAAACATTGCAACGTTATCGCGAGCTCCAGGACATTATCGCGATCCTCGGGATGGATGAACTGAGCGAAGATGACAAACTGGTTGTTGCGCGCGCACGCCGCATCCAGTTCTTCCTGTCGCAAAACTTCCACGTTGCGGAACAATTTACCGGCCAGCCGGGATCTTATGTGCCGGTTAAGGAAACTGTCCGCGGCTTTAAAGAAATTCTTGAAGGGAAATACGACCATCTTCCTGAAGATGCTTTCCGCCTCGTAGGCACGATCGAGGATGCTGTGAAAAAAGCGGAAGCCATGGGCGTAAAAGCATAATGCGGGACCGGGAGGAAGTAAAATGAGGACATTTGAAGCCAGTGTTGTCACTCCGGACGGCCCGGTATACAATGCGGAAGTGGAAATGGTAATTGCAAAAGCCAAAAGCGGCGAGATCGGTATCCTGTACGGGCATGTTCCGCTTGTTGCGCCGCTTGATATCGGAGTTGTCCGGTTTAAAAACGGCGACCAGGAAAAAGTAGTTGCAGTGAGCGGCGGCATTTTGGAAACACGCTCCAACCAGGTGACCATTCTGGCACAGGCTGCCGAAACACCCGAACAAATTGACATCCGGCGGGCGGAAGAAGCAAAGCAGCGTGCAGAAAAAAGATTGCACCAGTCCCATCAGGATGATATCGATTTTAGACGGGCGGAGCTTGCGTTAAAACGCGCGATGAACCGGATTGAAGTCTATCGCCACTTTTCCAGATAACCGCTTTTCCTTACTGTCATTTTATGATCAAAAAGGCACCTTCTGCTTCTTCGGAAGGTGTTTTTCTTTAAGCAGCCGGTTTGCCGGGCAAGGCGCCTGAACGGGCAAAAACAGGAAGGGAATGAGGACAGATGACAGCTGAATTCGGAACGCAGGCAGTGCTCAGCATCCTTGTGAATTTGTTTTTTATTGGCATGACGTTTTGGATCCTTCAAGCCGTCCATATTGACAAGATCATAAAGAAAAACCGCATTGTCCAGGCAAGGCTTTTGTATATTTTCCTTTCTGTCGCAATCGGATACAGCGTCAGCAATTTTTTCCTTGACTATTTGCTATGGGCGCAGCGCCTGCATTTCCTGTTCCAATGACGGGTACCGCTAAGCATTGTTTCAAAATTCCAATTGATCGGTTCTTTTGAGGCTGAAAAATGGTTTGTTTTTCCTGTTTCCAAAAAATTATCCGTTGCATATAATTTAGGTATGCTTTTTTGACAAAATTCATTATACTAGTGTATAGGGTGTCAAAACTTGACGACTTTTACCTGGTATGTCTGCCGTCTCTCTTGTTAACACTTTTAATAAGGGAGAGGGGAGCGCAAAGATGAAATTCCGATTTGTATATCCGGTTTTGGCAATTGTTGGTTTGACACTGATTTTCATGGGGAATAAGACAGATGCGGCCAATTTTACGGATCAATTGCAGTTATTTCAGGCGTCCATTGCAAAATTGAACGGCAAAGTCACTGAATGGTCTTTATATACAAGAGAACCCCTGCGGGCGCCGTCCGAACCGGAATGGGCCGAAAAAGTGCAGACATTGCAGGATACATTCCCTGAAATGCACTGGTCGGTAAAAAAGGACAGGCATGTGAAGGTGCTCACGGGCAAGCTGGAAAAAAGCCATTATGTCGAAACCGTAAAATTGATGTCGACCCTATCAAATGCTGAAAACGGTTCGTATATCATTTATGAAGTGAATGGCAAAGGATGGGACCGCGCGCAAATGCGCAAAGTCAATCAATTGGTATCTGCCCGCACTCGAGCGCTTTTTACGAAAAAGCCCATGGTTTTCTCTTGTATCAAAGGCGAATTCAGTGATAAAATGGATCATGTTTTGTTACGTGGAAAAAAAGAACAATTGCTGAAACGTCTTGATGCGCAAGAAATTGAAACAATGGAAGAAAAGAACTTTTATGCGGTTTCCGGATACTCGCCTAAGTTTTCTGAAAATATTCATGCCAAAAACCGGAAAATGAATGTGCAAATCGGTTTGCGAGACAGCGGTTTGGGCGGTAAGACAACGGTCGTAATTGGCACACCCATCATTACGATTGAATATTAATATAGAGAATATGGACGCGGAGGGGAATACTCTTGGAAAAGATCATCGTCCGCGGCGGAAACAGGCTTCAGGGCACCGTTCAAGTGGAAGGTGCAAAGAATGCCGTATTGCCTGTGATCGCTGCATCGTTATTGGCAAGTGAAGGAAAAAGCATCATACGTGATGTACCACAACTCTCCGATGTATTTACAATCAGTGAAGTGCTGCGCCACTTGAATGCTGAAGTTACGTTTCTGGATAATGAAATCACTGTAGATGCATCAAGGGAGTTATCAATTGAAACGCCTTTTGAATATGTACGCAAAATGAGGGCATCTTTTTTAGTGCTGGGGCCGTTACTGGCGAGAACCGGGAAAGCAAGGGTCGCATTACCGGGAGGCTGTGCCATTGGATCCCGCCCTATTGACTTGCACTTAAAAGGATTTGAAGCAATGGGCGCCAAAGTAGATGTGGGAAACGGCTTTATTGAAGCGTCTGTATCCGGCCGCTTGCATGGCGCGAAAATATATATGGATTTTCCAAGCGTCGGCGCAACCCAGAATATCATGATGGCCGCATCGCTGGCTGACGGACAAACGGTCATTGAAAACTGTGCAAAAGAACCTGAAATTGTGGATCTTGCCAATTTCCTGAATGAAATGGGCGCAAATGTAAAAGGTGCCGGCACGGGAACCATTAAGATCGAAGGTGTAGAGAAGCTGCATGCTGCTGATCATACCATCATACCGGACAGAATTGAAGCAGGGACATTTATGGTTGCCGCTGCGATTACAAAGGGAAATGTGTTGGTAAAAGGTGCGGTACCTGAGCATATTTCTTCCTTAATTGCAAAGCTGGAGGAAATGGGTGTCACCATCATTGAAGAAGAGAACGGTGTCCGGGTTATCGGCCCGGAAACATTAAAGGCAGTAGACATAAAGACAATGCCTTATCCGGGATTCCCGACCGATATGCAGTCGCAAATGATGGCGCTCCTTTTGTGTGCTGAAGGCACGAGCGTGATTACGGAAACGGTATTTGAAAACCGATTCATGCATGTGGAAGAATTCCGGCGCATGAATGCGGATTTAAAAATAGAAGGACGTTCGGTTATTGTGAACGGGCCGTGCAATTTGCAGGGGGCTGAAGTTGCCGCAACAGACCTGCGGGCAGCCGCCGCTTTAATTATTGCCGGGCTGGCGGCAAAAGGCATTACCCGGGTGACCGAATTAAAACATCTGGACCGCGGCTATTTGAACTTTCATTTAAAACTGGCTGCACTTGGGGCCGACATTGAAAGGGTCGACGACGAAGCGGAAGTTGCGCCGGAAAAACAAGATCAATTGCTTGCTGACGCCAATCTTTAGTTTGTATAAAAACCTCTGTACATATTCCCCATGTGCAGGGTTTTTTTTTCGCCATTTTTCTTCTGCTGTTTCCATTATGGACAAAGCAGGCCGGTTTCAAACGTACAGGCCTTGATTTTTCATGCAGTTGTTGAAACAGTTTATGTTGAAACGCCGTCCAATGCGTTTCCTCCCGCCTCAAGCGATGCGCCTCCAGAACTTATCCGGTTGTCGCCAGAGCGCGCCGGGAAGGTTCGTCGGCTTTTTTCGGTGCTGCCCCATGCTTGCCCCGCACACCCTTGAGCGTGCATTTTTAATCATAAATGCTTGTCCCGTCCCATAAATTGGAGTATAGGCTTTCCACCACTTCGATCATATGGAGGCGTCAGCATGAAACCAATCAAACCCGTTGTAATCGCAGCGATCCTCGTCCTCGCCTTTTCCTTTCTCATTCCGGCCCTTGTCGTCCTTCCGTTCCACAACGACAAGGTGAGCGGAAAATTGCATGAAAAAAAACCGCCAAAGGAGGAGAAAAAAGCGGCATCCGTCCAGGTATCCGTATACAGAAGCATGGAGAAAAAGGTTGACCGCGTGCCAATGGAAGACTATGTTGCAGGCGTGGTCGCAGCTGAAATGCCTGCAACGTTTAAACTCGAGGCATTAAAAGCCCAGGCACTGACTGCCCGCACTTTCATTGTCAACCGGATGTTAAATGGCGGAAACAGGGATTTGCCGGATAATGCCAATGTGACAGATACGGTCAACGACCAGGTATATTTGAGCCGGGATGAACTGAAAAACGTTTGGGGGAAAGCGTATCAGGAAAAAATGGAGAAAATCGACAAAGCGGTTGCTGCAACAGAAGGCGAAATCATCACTTACCATAACAAGCCGATCGATGCAGCGTTTTTTTCCACCAGCAACGGCTACACAGAAAATGCCGGCGATTACTGGTCCAGTGCCGTACCCTATTTAAAAAGCGTGAAAAGCCCGTGGGATCAAAACTCGCCTAAATTCAAGAAAGTCACATCCATCCCCACCACGGCGTTCGAACAAAAACTGGGGATCCGGATTCAAGCGAATGATACGGGAACTGTCTTATCCAGGACAGAAGGAAAAAGAGTGGCGAAAATCAAAATTGCCGGCAAAGTTTTCACCGGCAGGCAGGTGAGGGAGAAGCTGGGGCTGCCTTCTTCAGATTTTACATGGGAAAGAAAAGGAAAAGAAATTGAAATTATAACGAAAGGATACGGGCACGGCGTCGGCATGAGCCAGTACGGGGCAAACGGCATGGCACAGGAAGGGAAAGATTATAAAGCGATTGTGGCGTATTATTATCAAGGCGTCACGGTGAAACCATTCAGCCAAATTGCCGGAGCCGGCGCCCTGGCAAAAAAATAATCCCTCCCGGACAAAAATTTTTTAAACTTGATGTATAAACAAATGAAGAAATGTTCAGAATGGTTGCTGAGGTGATGATAAATGAGAGAGGAAGAAAAGAAACGGCCTTCTCAACCAAAGAACATAAAAAATTTCTTCAAAAAACGCTGGGTCTATCCGGCAATCTATTTAGTAAGTGCGGTGCTGTTGATTACAGGGATTATTTGGTATCAGTCGCTTGGAACCCATTCGGCAAAAGAAAAATTTAAAAACGATGCATTCATCAGCCAGAAAGGATCCGGCAATGACGCAATCGAAGTAAACAAAGCGGTAGAAAACTTCAGAATGCCGGTACAAAAACCTGAACTGGCCACGATTGAGAAGAAGTTTTACGACGCGAATGCTTCCGTCAAGGACCAGGAAGCCGCACTCGTTGTATACGGCAACACATATCAGCCGAACCAGGGAATTGACATCACGATGAAAAATGGCAAAACATTTGACGTTGTTGCTGCAATGGGCGGTACCGTCACAAAAGTGCAGGAAGATGCCGTTTTGGGCAATGTCATTGAAGTCGAACATGACAAAGGCGTGACGACCGAATACCAATCGGTGAAAGACATTGCGGTGAAAGAAGGCGATATGGTCAAGCAAGGACAAACGATCGCAAAAGCCGGCCGGAGCGAGCTGAACAAAGCCGCCGGGACGCATCTTCATTTTGAAATCCGCAAAGACGATGTGGCGGTCAATCCGGAAGGCTACTTCAATAAAACGGCCAGCGACGTCAAAACGCCGGAAGTTTCATCCGAAAGCAGCCAGTCCAAGCAAAGCCGGTCTTCGGAAAAAACATCAACCAGCCAGAACAGCCATTAATACAGCCCGCGTGTATACAGGACAGAAAACCTCTGTCCTTTTTTTGTTTTCCGCCCGCTTCCCGTAAAAAAAGCAGTTTCTTGCATAAAATGGTACACAAGCTAATAAACTGTTACAAACTTGACAAAAAAGCGGGAGTGTTTGAGGTGAGGAATCGTTAATGACGGGAGCATCTTCGCTACAGACTTGATTATATTCTGCACCATCAGAAAGGCTTCACTTTCTGCCGCAAGCATGAACAGCCTGCGGGATCTAGTACAAAATTGAATCCGGCGAGTCTCATTTCACACGCCTCACATCCAATTTTGGGGGAGGGCGAGTAGTGTGCACGATTACATCAAAGAGAGGACTATCAAGATTGGGAAGTATATCGTGGAGACGAGGAAAACAGTTCGCGTAATTGCGAAAGAGTTTGGCGTATCCAAAAGTACTGTCCATAAAGATTTGACGGAAAGGCTGCCGGAAATCAATCCGGAACTGGCAAATGAGGTAAAGAATATCCTCGATTACCATAAATCTGTCCGTCATTTGCGCGGAGGGGAAGCAACAAAGCAAAAATATAAAAAAGAAGAGTATCCGGTCACAGAGTAACAGAAAAACCGCAGCAGCGCTTTCCGGCTCATGAGGGCTCCATGATTCCTGAAAGAAGCAATCGAATTGCGCGGTTGCTTCTTTTTACGGTCCGGGCCCGTTTTGGGAGCGGTTCCGGCCACAGGATGCGCAGCTGCTTCCATCCGGCAAACGGCTTTCGCAGAATTGAAACGGACACCCCGCGCGAAAGCTGCTTTTTTGCAAACCGGCCCCCCGTAAAATCCCCTCCGTTTGCCTCGCTTGAAAAATACCCGAAAATAAAATTTGACAAATGGTCCCGAAACCCGGCAAAAATATGCTAAAATAAATAATCAGGGATAACAGACAATGATAGACTTCGAATAGATAAATCGTCCTAAAAAAGTTTGAAAAATGAGGAAGGAGCACATACATGTTTGCAAAGGATATCGGAATTGATTTGGGTACCGCGAATGTACTGATCCACGTAAAAGGCCAGGGAATTGTGCTGAATGAGCCATCTGTTGTGGCGATTGAGAAAACAGCCAACAAAGTGCTCGCAGTCGGGGAGGAAGCGCGCCGCATGGTTGGCAGGACACCAGGCAATATAGTCGCCATCCGCCCGTTGAAAGACGGTGTCATTGCCGATTTTGACGTAACAGAAACAATGCTGCGGTATTTTATTAACAAGCTGAATGTAAAGGGATTCTTATCGAAACCGCGCATTTTGATTTGCTGCCCAACGAATATTACGAGCGTGGAGCAGAAAGCGATCCGCGAGGCAGCAGAAAAAAGCGGCGGGAAAAATGTTTACTTGGAAGAAGAACCGAAAGTGGCGGCCATCGGTGCAGGCATGGACATTTTCCAGCCGAGCGGGAACATGGTGGTTGATATCGGCGGCGGCACGACGGATATTGCGGTACTATCGATGGGGGACATCGTGACAAGCTCGTCCATCAAAATGGCCGGTGACAAATTTGACAATGAAATTCTGCAGTATATAAAACGGGAGTACAAACTGCTGATCGGCGAACGGACGGCGGAGAATATCAAGATGAATATCGGCACGGTATTTCCGGGCGCCCGCAATGAAGAAATGGACATCCGGGGCAGGGATATGGTTTCCGGCTTGCCGCGGACGATTACGATTAAATCTGCTGAAATTGAAAAAGCGCTGCGTGAATCCGTATCCATCATTGTCCACGCCACGAAAAACGTTTTGGAGAAAACGCCTCCTGAACTGTCAGCCGACATCATTGATCGTGGTGTCATTTTAACAGGCGGTGGGGCCCTTTTGCACGGTATTGACCAATTGCTTGCCGAAGAAATTAAAGTACCGGTCCTTGTTGCCGAAAATCCGATGAGTTCTGTAGCGATCGGAACAGGCGTCATGCTTGAAAATATCGATAAAATTTCAAAAAGAAAACTCGTTTAATCAAACGTTTGATGAATGCTCCAGCGAGGTGAATGGCAATGTTACGGGGTTTGTATACAGCGGCTTCCGGGATGATCGCCCAGCAGCGGAAAACGGATTTGCTCGCCAATAATTTATCCAACGCAGATACGCCGGGATATAAAACGGACCAGTCATCGATCCGCTCTTTCCCGAAAATGCTGCTCAGTTATATGGATAAAAACGGGACAACAGGCGAAGTGGTGAAATCGGTCGGGTCACTTGCGACCGGTGTTTACATGCAGGAAACACTGCCGCTTTTTAAACAGGGCGACCTTGAAGAAACAGGCAACCGGACCGATTTGGCCATATTCGATCAAGCTTCACCGGAGGGGAGCCTGTTCTTCCGCATCGATGATGGCAACGGCCATGAAGTCTATACGCGGAACGGGAATTTCACGGTAAACCCGGAAGGCTATTTAACGACCGCTTCCGGCCATTATGTGCTGGATGAAAACGGGGGCCGGATTCGGACAGGGGGAACCGATTTTTCCGTCGATGCGGCTGGCGCGGTAACGGAGAACGGGCGCTATGCAGGTACGATTGGCCTTGCTTACGCCCAAAATCCGGCACAGCTTGAGAAAACAGGCGACGGTTTATATACGCTCGCGAATAACGGGGCGCTGCCGGCTGCAGGCCAAAATGGCTTTCAAATCAAGCAGGGCTTCCTGGAATCTTCCAATGTCGATGAGACAAAAACAATGACAGATATGATGAGTGCTTACCGCTCTTTTGAAGCCAATCAAAAAGTACTGCAGGCTTATGATGCAAGCCTCGGCAAAGCCGTAAACGACGTAGGAAAAGTATAACGGAGAATGGTAGGGTGAAATAGCGCCATGAATCAATCCATGCTGACAGCAACGAACACGCTCAGGCAGTTGCAGGACAAAATCGATACCATCAGCCATAATGTTGCCAATGTGGATACAAACGGCTATAAAAGCAAACAGGCGAGCTTTACCGATCTGCTCGTCCAGCAAATCAACAACCAGCCGGATACATCCAAAGAAACAGGCAGAAAAACGCCGTACGGCATCCGGACCGGCACGGGGGCAAAACTGGCACAAGCGGTCATTTCCCCATCGCAGGGGGCACTTGAACATACCGGACGCGCCCTTGATATGGCCTTTACAAAAGAAAACCAGTATTTAAAAGTGCTTGCCCGGGCAAATGGCAGTGATGAAGTGGCATTTACGCGCAATGGCGCATTGGAAGTGTCCCCGCTCGGAAACAATAGAAGTGTGCTCACTGATGCGAACGGGAACCCTGTCCTGGATGAGCATAACGCGATGATTACATTTCGGGGCAATGTAGCAGATTACGCGATCAGGCCAAACGGGACCTTGCAGGTGGCATACAGTGATGGCACGCGGGAAAGCTTTAACCTCGGCGTTGTCCAAATGCGCAATCCGCAAGTGCTGGAACAGGTCGGGAACAACTTGCTGAGACTGCCGCAAAACGTTAATGCGGCAAATGTGTACACAGATTTGACAGGTGCAACCCGCAGCCAGATTTCTATGCAGCAGGGCGTGCTTGAAAAATCGAATGTCGACCTTTCCACTGAAATAACGGAGCTAACGAAAACAGAACGGTTGTATCAGTTCCAGTCAAAGACGATTACATTGTCCGACCAGATGATGGGCCTTGTAAATAACATCCGTTCCTGATGATTCGTTTTTTACGGAAAACAGCTGTCTTGCACTTTAAGGCGGATCCCGGGGAAGGCAGCTGTTTGGATCCTGCCCCCGCCTTGTTCGCTCCCGGATTGAAACTGAAAATGGAGGATTTTTGCCAATGTTGGATTTGCAACAAATTAAAGACATTCTCCCGCATCGTTATCCTTTTTTATTGATTGATCGTATTCTTGAAGTGGAAGAAGGAAAACGTGCGGTTGGAATCAAAAATGTATCTGGAAATGAACCCTTTTTTGCCGGCCACTTCCCGTCCTATCCGGTCATGCCGGGTGTATTGATTGTGGAGGCGCTCGCACAAGTGGGCGCTGTCGCCATGTTAAAAAAGGAAGAAAACCGCGGGAAACTTGCGCTTTTTGCAGGGATTGACAAATGCCGGTTTAAACGCCAGGTGAAACCGGGAGACCAGCTTCATCTCGAAGTGGAAATCATCCGCTTGAAAGGGCCGGTCGGAAAAGGCAAAGCGGTTGCCACCGTCGACGGGGAGCTTGCCTGTGAAGCGGAAATCATGTTTGCGCTTGAAAAATAAAGACGGGGCACCAGGCCGCTTTTTCCCGAAAAAAAATCAGCCGGATGTCCAGCTGACAAAAAAGAAAAGGGGATAAGAAGAGGATCGGTATTGATAACAAACACATTCTCTCTGATGGGGCAAAATAGGAGAAACATTTAGGAACTGGTAAATGGAAAAAAGTTAGGAAAGGAAAACTCTTACGTTACTTCAGGTGTGGCACGAGTGCGGGCATTTTGCGGCTCTCTTCCTCTATCCGTTTTACTTCCTGCATCAAAAGTGCAAGCTGCCGGTTCAGCATGCCCTGCTTGACGATCATATCCGCTAAGACCCGCTCAAGTGCATCCAACCGTTTTGCTGCATCTTCCATTGCATGCTACCCTCCCTGACCGGTTTTTTGCAGCGGCTTGTTTTCCGGCCGTTTGCTTAAAAATTGGACTGTGTCGGCAATGACTTCGGTGACATAAACCCTTTTTCCTTCTTTATTATCATAATGGCGGGTCTGAATCCGACCGGTAATGCCGAGCATGGAACCTTTTGCGCAATATTTGCTTGTGTTTTCTGCGATTTTATTCCAAAGGGTACATTGGACAAAATCGGTTAACGTTTCGCCAAATTGGTTCCGGTAATGGCGGTTTAAGGCAAGCGTAACATTTAACACCGGTTTTCCATCTGCCGTGTAGTGAAGATCCGGATCTTTTGTAAGCCTTCCAACTAATGTGACCTGGTTAATCAACTGTGCCACCCCCTTCCTGCATTTATCTTACCGGCTTTCCATTTTCGTGTAAAATCGTCATTTTTCAAAAATCGCCCCCTTTTTTCGGGCAAAAATCAATTTTTCACGCGTGATTTTTACAAATTTCGGCGACAAAAAAGGGATATGGTATAATTTAAAATTTTTTTCGTATGGAGATGGGCATTGTCGGCCGGCAAAAACATGGCAGTCACCGGTCTTTTGAGACGAGGGGAGAAACTTGGCGTGATCGGTGATCGTAGGTTGGATGTATGTTATAATTTTTACAAACGAATAGGGAGGAAAGGGATGAAAACATTTAAGATCCTGTCACTTACCATTTTGAATGACGGCGAACGGGTGTCGATTCCGTTGATTGACGGGTTGATTCTGAACAAGGAAGACGGAAGGGGCACCTGGCTGATTGAAGCGTACACGGAGCGCAAGTATTTGCCGTTTTTTGCGGAAAGAGAAAAGCAGCAGACGGAGCTTGATACCGAAGTCGTGATCACTTACGAGAACAATGATCCGGCACCGCTTTCGACCCGGGTTAGGGGAATAAGAGAATTTGACGGGACGATCAGCGTTCTGCTCGAAGGGAAAATGCGCTCGAGACGGATCGCGTATGCGGAAAAACTGCTCGAGGAGCTGGTCCGCGAAGGGTATGAAGGCGAGCAATTAATTGAGGCATTTAAAGAAAGATTAAACGGAAAAGGCCGCTCTGCGTCATAAAACAGAGCGGCTTTTTCCTTAACTTTGCAGCAAAACCAAATGTTTCAATTCGTCATCGGACAGCTCAGTTACCCAGTTGTCACTTTGGATAATTTCGTCGTTCAGTGCCTGTTTTTTTTCAAGCATGGCGTCAATCTTTTCTTCAAGTGTGCCGGTCGCAATCAATTTATGGACATGGACAAACCGCTGCTGTCCGATGCGATGCGCCCTGTCTGTTGCCTGGTTTTCAACAGCCGGGTTCCACCAGCGGTCATAATGAATGACATGATTGGCCGCTGTTAAGTTCAAGCCCGTTCCCCCGGCTTTTAAGCTCAGGAGAAAAACAGGGAACGCCTTGTTTTGAAAATCACGGATCAACTGGTCGCGTTTTGCTTTCGGCATGCTTCCGTTTAAAAACGGAACGTCAAGACCGAACAGCTCCTTCATCATTTGCCGAATCATCTGGCCCATCCCGATATACTGGGTGAAAATCAGGCATGATTCTCCCGTATTCAAAATGGCTTCTGTCAGCGTGGCCAGTTTTTCCAATTTAAATGACCGTTCCAAAAGGTGCGCCGGTTTTTCTTCTTTCAGAAACAGGGCAGGATGGTTGCACAGCTGCTTCAGCCGGTTCAGCATCTGCAAAATCAGCGCTCTTCTGCCAAGCCCGCTCAGCTGGTCGATCCCCTTAAAAGCATTTTGCACCGTTTCTTCATACAGAGCCGCCTGCTCCGCCGTCAGCGGGCAATATTCTTTTTGCTCCAGCTTTTCGGGCAGATTCAGTTCCACATCCGGATCTTTTTTCGTCCGGCGTAGCAAAAACGGCTGAATGAGGCGCTTAAGCTCGCGGATTTTTTCTTTCGATCCATCCTTTTCGATCGGGGCGATGAACCGTTTTTGGAACTGCCTGAACGTGCCCAAATAGCCTTTATTGGTAAAATCAAAGATCGCCCACAGTTCTGAGAGCCGGTTTTCCATCGGGGTGCCGGTCAAAGCAATATAGTGCCTGCCCTTTAGTTTCCGGATCGCCCGCGACTGTTTCGTCTCCGCATTTTTAATGTTTTGCGCTTCATCAAGGGCGATCGTGCTCCATTCCACAGCTGACAATGCCTCGAAATCAAGGTTGGCAATCCCGTAGCTCGTCAGTACAACATCGGCATGTTGATAGTAATCCCCCAGTTTTTCTTTTTCCCGGTTCGGTCCGTAATGGAGGGCGACATTTAAGCTGTTTCCAAATTTTTCGATTTCCCGCTGCCAGTTGCCGAGGACAGATGTCGGACAGATGATAAGCGCCGGTTTTTCCGGCTGTTTCGTATATTTCACATGGAGAAGGTAAGCGATCAGCTGCACGGTTTTCCCAAGCCCCATATCGTCTGCCAGTACGGCGCCAAACCCGCAATCACGCAAAAAGGCAAGCCAGTTTAAGCCGAGCTGCTGGTACGGCCGCAAATCGCCCTGAAATCCGGGCGGGATCGGGACGGATGGCATTTCGGTCAGATTGGAAAGCTTTCGGATAAACTTTTTTAATGACTGGTTCAGTTCAATTTGAATCCGGGCGAGCGCCTGCACATCCTCTGTTTCTTCTTCATCCGTTTCCTCTTCGGATTCGGAAGTTTGTGCGAGCAGATCCTGAAGATGGAGCCCCTCTTTTTTGGCTTTTTCCATAAGCGCCTGCAGCGATCGAATCATCTTCGGATCAAGTGTGATCCACTCGTCTCCCGCTTTCACAAAGCGGCGCCCCTTGTTGATCAGATTTTGGAACGCTTCTTCGCTCATTTCTGCCCCATTTAAGGAAATCCGCCAGTCAAATTCGAGCACCGTATTAAGATTAAAAAAAGACCGGTAGCTTGTGTTTTTTTTCAGTTTAGCTTTCAGCCGCATATTGGCGTTTTTAACGGATGACCACCAGGACGGCAGCATAATTTCGACACCGAGCGGGAGAAGCTTTTCGCTGGCGTGAACGAAGAATGCCCATGCTTGGTTTTCTTCGAGTTCATTGCGCAGCTGCCCGTTTTCATCATGAAGCCAAGGGAACAATTTTCCCCATCTTGCCTGTTCGAGCCGGATCTCTTCTTCAAATGGCTGCCATTTTTTATACAGCTTTTGCCGAGGGTAGACGAGCAGCCGTTCCGGTTTATCACGGTCGCGCAACACGGTCTCAAGCTTCCAGTACCCCCCATCCGTGTCAGGTTCAAAAAGGCGGATCCCAATTGTAAAGGGGAGGGACGCTTCGCCCGCCCATAGTTGAAAGCGTCGCTTGTCAAAATAGGAGGTGAGTTCCTGGTTTGTAAAGCCTGATTTTTTCAGCTCCATGAATTGCCGCTTCAATTGCGGCCGGCTGGCGATAAAAGAACGGGCCGCTTCTCCGTACCATTCGGAGAGCACGCGCGACAAAGGTTTTTCATCCAGCTCCCGGTCCCAAAATGACGGGTTGAACTCGTGGATGACGGTATCAGGCAGCTCTATCGCCCATGCTTCTTCTTCCGGAAGTGCAGCCGCTGTCGCAAGCCAGCCGCCGCTTAAAACGGCATCAAGCAGCACGGGAGCCACAGCAAGATAAATTTGCCCGCGTTCATCCCAATCCCATCGCAACATCGAACTGAAACCTTCTTTTCCGAGCAGGGACAAAAGCGTAAAGCTGTCGGCCAAAATCCCGCTGCGGTTTCCGAAACGCGTGTACGGTATGAAGGCGCCATAAAAACTTTCTTCATGCCACATCAACAAAGACGGCGCCCAGTAGGAAGGATCGGCTTCGTTTCCGGCCCGGTCTTCGGCATATAAGAAATAACGCCCGCCCGGATCCGGTTGTATATTGATTTTTACATCATATTCCATCTGCATCGGTCAAATTTCCCCTCCTGCATTCTTCCTGAAAAGCGCGCATCCGTTTTGTCCGTTCCTTGATTTCGTCAAAGAATGCGTACCACCTTTCCTCTTCATGGCGTTTCCGGTAAATGGCTTTTAATTTTTTCAAATAGCGGACGGCTTTTTGATAGGACTTCCGGTTTTTTTCCCCGATACAGATGCCGACCGCCCGGTGGTAAAGAGGGAGGAGGACTTCAGGTGCTTGCTTTGCAACCCGTTCGAGTTTTTCTTTTGCCATATCCTCGGGTGTATTGCCGATCAGTGTCTGGAGTTCCGCCCACTCCCTGTATCTTGCGGATAAAAATAAAATATCCCCGTATTTCGGGGCGCTGACAGGCAAAAAGGCGCGGTACAGTTTTTCCAGTAATTTCAGCTGCTGGGCGGAGAGCGCCTGTTCATTGATGGAGCGGAAAAACATTCGCATATAGGCAGCCTTGTCATAGTCATCCCCGCATGTTTCCAAAAGGCGCGGGATCATCGGTAAGGCAGCGGAGATATAGCGGAACAGTCTCTCGTCCGCTTTCAGTTCCAAGAACCAGTACGGCATATATACGGCTGTATTGACGCCGCTTTGAGCCAGCTGCCTGAGAAAAAACAGCGCGGTGTCGTCATTCCCGAGCAAAAAGGCGAGATGGATGAAGCAGAGCACCTTCGTGGAGGAGAGATTTTCACCGGCATCAATGCTGTTTAAAATTTCCTTCCTTAAACGCGCCTCTTCCTCTTTCCGCCAATTTTCTTTCTTTAGCAGGCGCGACCAGAGGATTCGGTAAAAATCAACGGTTTCAAGTTCGTAGAGGGATACACTTTCTGCCAGCTCACGGGTGTTTTCGCGGAAATAAGCGATAAACGGATCAAAAACAAACGGGAGCGCTGCGGACGACAGCTGGTTTGCCGCTTCTTCCGCTTCGCCGGACAAAAATTGCATGAGAGCCGTGGACGAAAAAAAGTCATTTTTCAAACAAATCGTGTTAATGTACTTAAACAATTCATAGGCAGCAGTCAGTTTGTAAAGCGGCTCCCATTCCCGTTCGACAGGCAAAAAAAGGGTAAGCCGGCGGTATACTTCCCTTGCCGAGAGATCGAGAAGAAATTCATCATTCACATTGATCTCTTCAAAAGCGGTATGGAAATCGTCCAGCCACATGCTGATGTTTTGCCCGGATGTTTCCGCCTTTTTCTCCAGCAAATCGCTTGCCCGTTTCACGGATTGCAGAATGTCCCCGTCCGTACTGCGTCGCTTCCACTCCCCGACCCAGTCAAACACACTGTTTTCTTCACTATAGGCAGAGAAAAACAAAGCCATCAGGTGGCGGCAAAAACCGTCATGGGGGCAGGAACAATCAAAAAACAACGGGTCAAAAAGATCCAGCCCGCAATCCACCGGTGTCACATCCTGGACTTTCCCGCGCAAAAACCGTCCCGAAATCCGTTTGTCATGGACGAGATGCTGGCGGTACAACAGCAGCCCTTTTTGCACCAGTTTCTGGTGGGAATCGCGCTCCGGCTGCAAATGGTTCTGAAGTTTTTTGGCATAATCATTCAGTAAGGCGGCCATAGGACGACACACTTCCTTAGTAAAATATGTAAACAAAAAGCAGGTAGCTGCTTCGATTGTGACAGATGATAATTCAACTATTTAGCATAATACACATTTCCGTTGATGTCCAGTGCGGAAAGGAGACAGCTGCAACCGGTCTATTTGTTCTTCTCGCAGACTTATGAAAGGAAATCAAACAATTTTGATGAAAACCCTTATATTTTTTTAATTTTTTTGCTATATTAAGAGTAAGACAAGAAAATTTTCATAAAACTTTAAGAAATGCCGTGTAAAATCCTATATAGATGGGAATACATATACAGATAAGGAAACAGTACGGAAATCCATGATAGATGAGGTGGTCGTATGAAAAAAAACCATGATCATTTAATAAAGATGAT
>Ga0207807_1000012_pt1 | contig 74363 bp, 79 predicted proteins | sample HigsolmetaGSP15D_FD_184843 | JGI IMG/M metagenome (GOLD analysis project Ga0207807, IMG submission 184843) | High solid enriched microbial communities from the Joint BioEnergy Institute, USA - SP1-5-D (SPAdes) | ecosystem: Engineered > Bioreactor > SSF (Solid state fermentation) > Aerobic >... | reverse complement strand
TACGGAAATATTACATCTTTTCCGAAAATTACACCGAGCAAGTAAAGCACGGTAGCCGAAAGTGTACAAAAAGAGTGTCTTGGAATACCCGATATTTAAACCTTGTCGAGAAAAACTTGACACATACAACTTTGCCGGCAGCCTTGACAACAGCCGGTGCCACGCGTAACATAATAAAAATAGATGGTAAAATTGGCAAAACCGATGACAAAGAAGAGTAATTAAGATCCGTGTGAAAAGAGAGGAAATGTCCCGGGCTGAAAACATTTCTGCGCAACGGCTTAATGAACGAACACTTTGTAGGTTCTGTCCTGAACGGAAATCCAGTAGGGACGGGCGTTACAGGCGTTAACTGTAAAAGTGGAAGCAGACGCTTCAATTAGGGTGGCACCACGGGAATTTAACTCTCGTCCCTTGTTTACAAGACAAGGGACCGGGGGTTTTTTATTTTACATAAACATTGGCTGAGAAGGAGGATACTCATCTTCATATTAATTTTTTTAGACATGCAGGATAAAAATGGAACCCCATCATTTTTCAGCAATAGAAGGAGGAATACGCCATGACCGTTCAAATTCCGCGCGGCACGCAGGACATCCTGCCCGGCGAGGTGGAAAAATGGAATTATATTGAGAACACCGCAAAAAAAATATGTGAAAACTATCAGTACCGGGAAATCCGGACACCGATTTTCGAATATACCGAGCTTTTCCAAAAAGGGGTCGGGGACACGACGGATATCGTCCAAAAAGAAATGTACACATTCAATGACAGGGGCGGGCGCAGCCTGACACTGCGGCCGGAGGGCACAGCGCCTGTCGTCCGTTCCTTTATCGGGCATAAAATGTTCGGAAACGCGGTCCAGCCGGTCAAATTGTATTACAACGGCCCGATGTTCCGTTATGAACGGCCGCAAGCAGGGCGCTTCCGCCAGTTTGTCCAGTTCGGCGTTGAAGCGCTCGGAAGCGAAGACCCGGCCATCGATGCCGAAGTCATTTCGCTCGCAATGGACATTTACAAACAGCTTGGTTTAAAAAATGTCAAACTTGTGATCAACAGCCTCGGCGATAAAGAAAGCCGGCTCAGGCACCGTGAAGCGCTGATTGATCATTTCAAACCGCATATCGGGGAGTTTTGCGCGGACTGCCAAAAACGTCTTGAACAAAACCCGCTGCGCATTCTTGACTGCAAAAAAGACCATGACCATCCGCTCATGAAAATAGCACCGTCTATTTTGGATTATTTAAACGATGCGTCAAAAGCCTATTTTGATAAAGTTTTGCAGTTTCTCGCAACGCTCGGCATCCCTTATGAAATTGACCCCGGGCTTGTGCGCGGCCTCGATTACTATGTGCATACGTGCTTTGAAATTATGAGCAATGCGGAAGGATTTGGCGCGATCACCACCCTTTGCGGCGGCGGGCGTTACAACGGCCTCGTGCAGGAAATGGGCGGGCCGGAAACACCGGGGATCGGGTTTGCCCTAAGCATTGAACGGCTGCTTGCGGCACTGGACGCGGAAGGCATCGAACTTCCTGCCGGCCACAGGACGGACTGCTATGTTGTCGCGATCGGCGAGGAGACGAAACCGGCTGCTTTTAAATTGCTCCAGGCATTAAGAAGGGCCGGATTCTCGGCCGACCAGGATTATTTGGGCCGCAAAGTGAAAGCACAGTTTAAAGCGGCGGACCGGGTGAAAGCCGCGTTTGTTGCGGTCATCGGCGAAGAGGAGCTGCAGGCCGGGAAAGCAAGCGTCAGAAATATGGCGACAGGCGAACAAAAAGAACTGCCGCTTGAAGGGTTTATTACAGCCTTTAAAGATATGGCAAACAGGGGGGAAGCATGATGGAAGGACGTTCTTACTATTGCGGTGATGTAACGGAACAACAAATTGGCGAAAAAGTGGTGCTGAAAGGATGGGTACAGAGAAGGCGCGACTTGGGCGGCCTCATTTTTATCGATTTGCGCGACCGCGCCGGCATCGTCCAAATTGTATTTAATACAGCGGTCTCTGAAGAAGCTTTTAAACTTGCGGAAAAAGTCAGGAACGAGTATGTGCTCGAAGTAGAGGGAAAAGTCGTCGCCCGTTCCGAAAATACGGTAAATCCGAACTTAAAAACGGGCAAAATTGAAATTCAGGCCGACCGCCTTGCGATCATCAACAATGCAAAAACCCCGCCGTTTATGATTGAAAACGAGACGGATGTGGCGGAAGACGTGCGCCTGAAATACCGTTACCTCGACTTGCGGCGCCCTGTCATGTTTGAAACCATGAAAATGCGCCATGCAATTACAAAGTCGATCAGAGGCTTTCTCGATGAAGAAGGGTTTATCGAAGTAGAAACCCCGGTTTTAACAAAAAGCACCCCGGAAGGCGCCCGTGATTATCTCGTGCCGAGCCGAGTTCACCCTGGCGAATTTTACGCCTTGCCGCAGTCGCCGCAATTGTTTAAGCAGCTTTTGATGATATCCGGTTTTGACCGCTATTACCAGATTGCCCGCTGTTTCCGTGATGAAGACTTGCGTGCAGACAGGCAGCCGGAATTTACGCAAATTGATATTGAAACAAGTTTCATGAGCCAGGAAGACATTTTGGCCATGACGGAAAGAATGATCAAACGGCTGATGAAAGAAGTGAAAAATGTTGACATCGAAACGCCGCTGCCAAGGCTGACCTACGAAGAAGCAATGAACCGGTACGGATCGGATAAACCGGATACCCGCTTCGGCATGGAACTAGTTGATGTATCCGAAATCGTCAAAAACGCCGGTTTTAAAGTATTTGCGTCTGCCGTCACCTCGGGCGGGCAGGTAAAAGCGATCAATGCAAAAGGGGCGGCAAGCAAATATTCGAGAAAAGACATCGACGCGCTCGGCGAATTTGCCGCACGTTACGGCGCGAAAGGCCTTGCCTGGTTGAAAGCGGAAAACGAAGGGCTAAAGGGCCCGGTCGCAAAATTTTTCACAGAAGCGGAACAATCGCAAATAGCGGCCGCGACGAATGCAGAAACGGGCGATTTGCTGCTGTTTGTGGCAGATAAAAAATCAGTCGTTGCCGATGCGCTCGGGGCGCTGAGGAACAAGCTCGGCAAAGAACTCGGCCTGATTGACGAGTCGAAATTCAACTTTCTGTGGGTGACGGACTGGCCGCTTTTGGAATATGACGAAGAAGCAGGGCGTTATACGGCGGCACACCATCCGTTCACAATGCCGTTTGAAGAAGATATTGAGAAGCTGGAAACCGATCCGGCAAGCGTAAAGGCGCAGGCCTATGATATTGTATTGAACGGATATGAACTCGGCGGCGGATCGCTCCGGATTTATAAACGGGATATCCAGGAAAAAATGTTCAAGGCGCTCGGCTTTTCAAAAGAGCAGGCACAGTCCCAGTTCGGCTTTTTGCTCGATGCGTTTGATTACGGCACGCCGCCGCACGGGGGCATCGCACTCGGCCTTGACCGGATTGTCATGCTCCTTGCCGGCCGCAGCAACCTCCGCGACACGATTGCATTTCCGAAGACAGCCAGCGCCAGCTGCCTGCTGACGGATGCACCGGGCGCGGTCAGCGAGGCGCAGCTGGATGAACTGCAATTGAAATTAAACGCAAAAAAATGATGTAAAAACCCGGAAAAAAGGGCATGAAATTTTTCCAGCCATTTGGCGAAAAAACGCGCCCGCTGCCGCTATCCCGTACGGACGTGAAAAATGCGGGCCGCCCGCGGGCCTTTTTTCGTTTGAAAACGGGTGAAAAAAATGCTATGATATAAACAAGTTGAATGAGTCCTGGGGTGTTCGTATATGTTCCTATCGTTTTGACCGAACACTTCATTATCGGGAGTCCGGAGTCGCCAGACGGCGTGCATGCCCTTTGCGGGGACGCATAAAGCCTGGTGCAGGGCACCCACCTGCTCGAGAGCGGGATCAAAACAGAGGATTGCAAGAACGGCACGTCCGGGGCTCATTCCACTCTTTTCCCTCTTTTAGAAAAAGAGGGTTTTTTATTTTTTGGAAAAGAAGGAATTTTTGTGTGTTTCTCGTTTTTTGATCGCGCAAACCGTTTCCTTGGCAAAATGATGCCGATTTTTATCCCGGGAAGCTTAATCATCGGGATGGTGCTCGGGCACCGGCTGACGGGCCTTTTATTTTTAGTGCCGTGGCTGTTTGCTTTTATGACTTTTACGGGGAGCATCGGCTTAACCTTTAAGCAGCTCGGGGCGGTTGTCCGCCATCCATTTCCGGTTTTGCTTGCTTTAGGGGTGCTGCATCTTTTTATGCCCCTGTTTGCTTACGGAACGGGGCATTTGCTTTTTTCCGGGCACCCGCTGACGACAACCGGGTTTTTGCTTTCGGCTGCCATTCCGACCGGTGTGACAAGTTTTGTATGGGTTATGATGCAAAAAGGGAATATTCCGCTTGTTCTAACCGTCATTTTGATCGATACCCTGCTGTCGCCGGTTGTTGTGCCGCTTACTTTGCTCTTGTTTGTCGGCAAGAGTGTACATATTGAGGTTTGGCCGCTCATGCAGGACCTTTTTACGATGATCGTCATCCCGTCTTTGCTCGGCATCCTGTTCAGCCAGTTTACACAGCTTGAAACCCAGCGGAAGGCCGCTTCAGTGCTTTCCCCGTTTTCCAAAATCGGCATGTTTCTTGTCGTCATGATCAACGGCGGGGTCGTATCGCCGTACCTCAGGGGAATGGATGCCCATGTGCTGTTTATTATTTTGACCGTGCTGTTTATTTCGGCTTCCGGCTATTTATTAAGCTGGCTGATCGGCGCTTTGTTCCATCTTGACCGCAGCATGATCGTGACATTGACATACAGCGGCGGCATGCGCAATATCAGTGCCGGATCTGTCATCGCCGTCACCTTTTTCCCGGCCCAGGTTGTGCTGCCCGTCATCTCCGGCATGCTTTTTCAGCAGGTGCTGGCATCTTTTTTCGGAACGTTGCTTTCGAGCGTATACAGGGATAAAAAAACGGAAAAGCCGGCGGCAAGCAGCTGAACATAAAGGTTTGCTTTCCGGGCCGTTTTTGGATAATCTAGGGAAGAAATGAGTATGTTTGGAGATGAGAAAATTGCTGCACCAGTTTTCACGGAATGAATTGGCGATCGGGCAGGAAGGGCTGCAAAAGCTGAAAAACAGCACCGTTGCTGTTCTCGGGGTCGGCGGCGTGGGCTCGTTTGCGGTTGAAGCTCTGGCCCGGTCGGCAATCGGAAGGTTAATCCTGGTTGACAAAGATGATGTTGACATTACAAATATTAACCGCCAGATTCCGGCGCTGCTTTCCACCGTCGGGCAGGCGAAAGCCGATTTGATGAAAAAACGGATTGCCGATATCAATCCGGATTGTGACGTGATTTCTTTAAAAATGTTCTATACGGAAGAAACGGCTGAACAGTTTTTCTCTTACAAGCCGGATTATGTGGTGGATGCGAGTGATACGATAATTTACAAAGTGCATGTAATGAAAGAATGCCTGAAACGGAAGATCAAAATGATATCCAGCATGGGGGCGGCCAATAAAATGGACCCGACGCGCCTCCGCATCGCAGACATTTCCGAAACGCACACCGATCCGATTGCCCGCGTTGTGCGCCTGAAGCTGCGAAAAGAAGGCATCAAAAAAGGCATTCCGGTCGTGTTTTCCGACGAAAGCCCGATCGTCATCCGCGAAGATGTCCGCAAAGTGGTCGGAAATGAGGAAGCCGAAATCCGCAAAGCGAAAATGCCGCCATCATCCAATGCGTTTGTTCCGTCCACCGCAGGGCTGTTTATGGCCAGTTTCGTTGTCCGTGACATTTTGAAAGACATCCCGGTAAAAAGGGTAAAAGATGAACATTAAAAAAAGAAAGCATCCCAGATGCTTTCTTTTTTTACGGCTGACGGTTCCACTCAATTTTTTCATATACTTGGGCGAGCGCCTGCTCAAATTTGCCCGTTTTTTTCGGGTCATAATAGCGGGCAAATTTGAGGGTATCCGGAAGATATTGCTGTTTGACCCAGCCGTTTTCAAAATCATGCGGGTATTTGTAACCGATGCCCCGCCCCAGCCGTTTTGCGCTTTTATAATGGGCGTCTTTCAGATGGGCGGGCACTTCGCCGCTTTTTCCGGCACGGATGTCGGAAAGGGCGGCATCAATTGCCATCATCGCGGAATTCGATTTCGGCGACAGGCATAATTCGATGACCGCGGCTGCAAGCGGGATGCGCGCTTCCGGAAAGCCGAGCCTTTCTGCCGCTTCGATGGCGGCAAGGGTGCGCGCGCCGGCCTGCGGGCTTGCAAGGCCGATGTCTTCGTAAGCAATCACAAGGAGCCTGCGCGCAATGCTCGGCAGATCCCCGGCTTCGATCAGCCGGCCCAAATAATGGAGGGCGGCATTGGCATCGCTGCCGCGGATCGATTTTTGAAAAGCACTCAGCACGTCATAGTGCGCGTCGCCGTCCTTATCATGGGCAAGGCTTTTCTTCTGCAGGCATTCTTCGGCAATGGCAAGTGTAATGTGGATCACGCCGTCATTGTCCGGTTCGCTTGAAATGACGGCCAGTTCCAGCGCATTTAACGCGCTGCGCACATCGCCGTTCGAGCCTTGCGCAAAATGGTTAAAAGCCGCTTCCTCTATTTTCACTTTGTATTTGCCAAGGCCCCTGTCCGCATCATCAAGAGCACGGGCAAGCGCCGTCTTGATCTCATCAAGCGATAAAGGGAAAAGCTCAAAAATCTGGCAGCGGCTTCGGATCGCCGGGTTAATGGCATGGTACGGGTTGCTCGTTGTGGCCCCGATCAGGACGATCATGCCGGACTCAAGATACGGCAGCAAAAAATCCTGTTTTGCTTTGTCGAGCCGGTGGACTTCATCGAGAAGCAAAATGACTTTGCCGCTCATTTTTGCTTCGGCAGCGACAATCTCCATATCTTTTTTATTGTTCGTCACGGCATTTAATGTACGGAATGCATATTTTGTGCTTCCCGCAATGGCACTGGCAATCGACGTTTTCCCAACACCCGGCGGCCCGTACAAAATCATGGAAGAAAGCTGGCGAGCTTTTACCATCCGGTATATGATTTTATTTTTGCCGACGAGATGCCCCTGCCCGATCACTTCATCAATCGTGCGCGGCCGCATCCGGTAGGCAAGCGGTTCGTCTTTCATTTTAATCGCTCCAAACCTGTTTTCGTATCCTTATCTTATCAGATTTCACGGGCATGCGGAAAGCAATCAGTTTTCCCGGGCACGGGTTTTAAAGGGGAATAGGAATGATGGGGCTTTTTATATTTTTCGGTTGATCCCGACTGTACATTGTTGCTTTTTTGATATAATGATGGTAAGACTGGAAATAGGTGCCGTGGACGGCCTCGGAGAAAATGCCGGCTGTGCATGGTTTTTGTATGATTTGACATAGGAAGGTGAACGGGGTGAAACTGAAAAATAAAGTGGCTGTCATTACAGGCGGCGCTTCCGGAATCGGGGAAGCAACGGCCTGGCTTTTTGCAAACGAAGGTGCGAAGATTGTCATCGGGGATGTAGCGGAATCCAAGATGGAAATTGCCGATAAAATCAAAGAAACCGGGGGAGAAGCCCTTTTTGTCCATTGTGATGTTTCCGATAAATACAGTGTCAAACATTTGATGGAGAAGGCGACAGATACTTACGGGAAGCTTGACATTCTGGTTGCGTGTGCCGGAATACCGGAAAAGCACGGGCCTGTCCATGAACTCGACCAGGATTACTGGCAAAAAGTTTTGGACATTAACTTAACCGGTGTGATGCTCTCCAATAAATATGCGATCCCGTATATGCTGAAAAATGGAAAAGGCGCGATTGTCAACATGGGCTCATTTATGGCCCATGTCGGAATTACCAACAGTGCGGCCTATTCCGCCGCCAAAGCCGCAGTTGTGAATTTGACGCGGGCGGAAGCTGTCACGTATGCCAAACAGGGCATCCGTGTTAACAGTGTCTCCCCTGGCACGACAGAATCCCCGGCGCTGAAATATTTCACAAAAGAACAAATTCAGGAAACCATTGACCACAATCCGATGGGCAGACTCGGCAAGCCGGAAGAAGTGGCGAAAGCCGTCTTGTTCCTTGTAAGCGATGACGCATCGTTTATTACCGGCACGGACCTTCATGTGGACGGGGGCTATACGGCACAATAAAAAACACCATCCGGGGAAAACCGGATGGTGTTTTTTTGGATGAAACCGGTTTTTTGAAAGAACCGGGCCCCTTCGAGACGTCTTTATCCATACCGATTGTCGCCCGCCGATATTTATCCCCCGCCTGCCCGGTGGGAGATAAGGAAATCCGATAAACAGGGCCTGCCGACAGATGGGGAAGATAAGCAAACAGGGACGGTGCCCTAAGCCGCAGGCCGGCCGCTCTTGTTTCGCATTATGCCGATAAATATGCTATAATATGTTAAGTTTGGGACCAGTCTGTTCGTTCATTTATATGAATGGGCTTCTTTTTTTACGCGCTCATCTGCCGTTTTTGGCTTAACAATTTTTTTCGGGAATAATCGGAAAGAGGTGGAATGAAATGAAAATCTCAACGAAGGGCCGCTACGGGCTGACCATTATGATTGAACTGGCAAAGCGGTACGGCAAGGGGCCGACTTCCCTGAAATCCATCGCCCAGAGCCAGAATTTGTCTGAACATTATCTGGAGCAGCTGATTTCCCCGCTCCGCAATGCCGGGTTTGTCAAAAGCATCCGCGGCGCTTACGGCGGCTATGTTTTAACGCAAAAACCTTCGCAAATCACAGCCGGTGATGTGATCCGCGTGCTGGAGGGCCCGATTACGCCGGTAGAGGGCATTGAAGACGAAGAACCGGTGAAACGCCAGCTCTGGATCCGGATCCGGGACGCGGTCAAGGACGTTCTTGACAGCACAACCATCGAAGATCTGGCCAAATACCGGGAAGATACAGAACCGGATGCCTACATGTATTATATTTAAATTGATATGGGGTGCGAAAAGTGGAGAAAATTTATTTGGACCATGCGGCCACTTCCCCTGTCCTTCCGCAAGTTGCAGAAAAAATGATGCAAGTGCTTACCGGCCATTTCGGGAATCCGTCGAGCATTCATGCATTCGGCAGGGAAGCGCGCCGCATTTTGGACGAAGCGCGCCAGGTGATTGCAGACAGCATCGGCGCGCAGTTTAATGAAATCATTTTTACAAGCGGCGGAACCGAAGCGGATAATTACGCGATTCTCGGTACGGCAGAAGCAGCCGCTGAAAAGGGAAAACATATTATTTCCACGGCAATCGAGCATCATGCTGTTTTGCATCCACTGGAATATTTGGAAACAAAAGGGTACGACGTCACGTATTTACAGCCGGATGAAACAGGGCGGATTAAGGCGGAAGACGTGCAAAAAGCGCTCCGGAATGATACCATTCTTGTCAGCGTGATGTATGGGAATAATGAAGTCGGATCGATCCAGCCAATTGCCGAAATCGGCGGGCTGCTGAAAAACCATCCGGCCGTTTTCCATACGGACGCCGTCCAGGCTTACGGAAATGTGAAGCTCGACGTAAATGCCCTGAACGTGGACATGCTTTCCGTTTCGGCCCATAAAATTGGCGGGCCAAAAGGGATCGGATTTTTATACGTTCGGAACGGAACAAAATTGAAAAACCGCAACTTCGGCGGCGCACAGGAATTAAAACGCCGCCCGGGGACGGAAAATACGGCGTCCATTGCCGGTTTTGCCGAGGCCGTCAAATGGGCGCAGCAGGCGCTTGCTGATAAACCAAAGCAATACGGCACTTTTAAACAAAGATTTATGGAAATTTTAAAGCAGGAAAAGGTGGAATTTCAGCTGAACGGCAACGCGGAGGCGGCACTTCCGCATGTGCTCAACTTAAGTTTTCCGAAAACGGACGTGGAATCGATGCTTGTCAATCTGGACCTTGCCGGGATTGCGGCTTCAAGCGGCTCTGCCTGCACAGCCGGGTCGATTGAACCTTCCCATGTCCTTGTTGCCATGTTTGGGCGCGATTCGGAACGGCTCCGCACCTCCATCCGTTTCAGTTTCGGGATTGCCAATACGATGGAGCAAGTGGAAGCGGCCGCCCGCAAAACGGCAGAAATCGTCCGCAAGTTCCAGCAACAATAGAAAAGAGGAGGCATTATGCAAAAAGCACCAGAAGATACAAGAGTGGTTGTTGGCATGTCGGGCGGCGTTGACTCTTCTGTTGCCGCCTATTTGCTCAAACAGCAGGGCTATGACGTGATCGGCATTTTTATGAAAAACTGGGATGATACCGATGAAAACGGCGTCTGCACGGCAACGGAAGACTACAATGACGTCATCCGCGTCTGCAACCAGATTGGCATTCCGTACTATGCCGTTAATTTTGAAAAACAGTATTGGGATAAAGTGTTCACATATTTCCTTGATGAGTACCGCGCGGGAAGGACGCCGAACCCGGATGTGATGTGCAATAAGGAAATCAAGTTCAAGGCTTTTCTTGAACATGCTTTAAACCTCGGTGCCGATTATCTTGCGACCGGCCATTACGCACGCGTGGCTTACCGGGACGGCGAATATAAAATGCTGCGTGGCGCGGATGGAAATAAAGACCAGACGTATTTCCTCAATCAGCTCGGGCAGCACCAGCTTTCGCGCGTGATGTTCCCGATCGGGGAGCTCGAAAAACCGCGCGTCCGCGAAATTGCGAAAGAAGCCGGGCTTGCCACGGCAAATAAAAAAGACTCGACCGGCATCTGCTTTATCGGCGAACGCAATTTCAAAGAATTTTTAAGCCATTATCTGCCTGCGCAAAAAGGGCTGATGAAAACGCTCGACGGAAAAGTGATGGGCGAACACGAAGGCTTGATGTACTATACGATCGGCCAGCGCCACGGCCTCGGGATCGGCGGTTCCGGCGAGCCATGGTTTGCTGTCGGCAAAGACCTGAAAGAAAATGTCCTTTATGTGGAACAGGGATTCCATCATCCGGCCCTCTACTCCGATTATATGACCGGCGTGAAAGCAAACTGGGTATCGGGCCGGAAGCCGCCTGAAGAATTCAGGTGCACCGCGAAGTTCCGCTACCGCCAGCCGGACCAGAAAGTAACGGTCCAATTGCTTGGCGATGATGAAGTCAAAGTCATTTACGATGAACCGGTCCGCGCCGTCACCCCCGGCCAGGCTGTCGTTTTTTACAACGGCGAAGAATGCCTCGGCGGTGCCACGATCGATAAAATTTATAAAAACGAAGAACAGCTCATGTATGTCGGCTGATCTTACAGGAGCCATGCACACGATTGATGTGTGCATGGCTTTATTTATGGGCAAACAGGTCACCGCTCTAAACCTTTGGCCAGGGGAAACTGACTCCCGGATGAACATGGAAACGGAAAGTCCGGCATGATCGCGGCACAGGCTTTTGCACCAAGCAGGAAAAGGGCTGTTCTCCTTTATACAGCCCGAAAAGACGACCACCTCGCGCGCTGATGTAAAAAGCGCCTCGCCCTTCATATAGCCTGAGAAGCCCATCATCCAGGCCGGGCGCGGGAGGTGCAAAAGCAAGCCCTCACAAAATGCCGGGGTTCGTTAAAAAAGTGAAGGGATTCATTTTATGTTATAATACTCGTATCATCAATCAGGAGTGTACGAAATGAACAAGCATGAACGCGGTATGAAGGCCTTGCAAGATAAAAAATATGATGAAGCGCTGAAATGGTTTAATGAAGCGATCGAAGACAATCCGGACGACCCGGTCGGCTATATCCATTTCGGCGATGTGCTGCTTGCTGCAGGCGAGCGGGAAAAAGCGCAGAATTTTTACCGGAAAGCGCTGGAATTGAAAGAACTTCCCGCCCCCTTTTACAGCCTTGGCACAATCCAATACGAAGAGGGGCACTATGAAGCGGCTGCCGGCTGTTTTGAAAAAGCAATCCGGCTCGGGCTTAAGGACAAAGATACGTATTTTATGCTCGGCATGTGTTTTATGTTGCTCGGCAATCCGCGCTTTGCCATGCCGTATTTGCAAAGGAGCGTCGAACTGGGCGAAGGGGATACGGAAGCGAGGTTCCAGTATGCGCTCTCCCTCGTCAAATCCAATTTCGCGGATGAAGCGCTGGAACAATTTCAAAAAGTGCTGGAACAGGACCCAAAACATACGGATGCTTTATACAATGCAGGCGCGATTTATATGCAATTCCTTGGCGACCTGGAGAAAGCGGCCCGTTATTTCAAAAAAGCGGTGGAGATTCAGCCGGGCCATCTGCTTTCGGGATACGGCTTGAAAATGGTTGAAAAACTGAAAGACATTGAAACGCTGTAAGGTGATGAAATTGGAAAAACAGCATGCGATGGATTTATTCCAGGACCAGGAAAATTTTATAAAAGGAAAGCATCTCGCGACCATTTTCCATAACGAGCAAAATTTGTATTCCGTCATCCGTGTGCGGGTTGAAGAGACCAATACCGGGATGGAAGAAAAGGAAACGGTCATTACCGGCTATTTTCCGCGCATCCATGAGCAGGAAACGTACACCTTTTTTGGAAAAATGCAGGAACACCCGAAATTCGGCCCCCAATTCCAGGCAAACCGCTTTCAGAAGGACATTCCCAATACAAAGCAGGGTGTTGTTGAGTATCTTTCCAGTGATTTATTCAACGGCATCGGCAAAAAAACGGCGGAGCGGATCGTTGGCGTGCTCGGTGAAAATGCGATCAGCAAAATATTGGAAAATCCCGCCGCCCTTGACGAAGTACCAAAACTGGCGCCGGAAAAAGCACAGCTGATCCATGATACGTTGGTTGAACACCAGGGGCTTGAACGTGTCATGATCGGGCTTGCGCAATACGGTTTCGGGCCGCAGATTGCGATGCGCATTTACCAGGTTTACGAGGATGAGGCGCTCGAAATGATCGCACAAAATCCGTACCGGCTCGTCGATGATATCAAAGGCATCGGTTTCGGGCGGGCCGATGAACTCGGCCGGCAGCTCGGCATCAGCGGGACGCATCCGCACCGCATCCAGGCCGGCTGCTGTTACATGCTGGAAATGGAAAGCATGCAGCACGGCCATGTGTACGTCCTGAAAGAAGAACTTGCGCAGGATGTCAAAGCCCTTTTGGAAGAGTACCAGAATGTTGAAATCCCGGTCGGCCTGATTGAAAATGAGCTGGTAAAACTGCAGGAAGAGAGCAAAGTGATCATGGAAGAAGACAAAGTCTATCTTCCGTCCCTCTATTTTTCGGAAAAAGGAATCGTTTCCAATATTGAGCGGATAATGTCGCAAACCGAGTATGCGGAACAGTTCCCGGAGTCGGAATTCCTGCTTGCCCTGGGCAGCCTTGAAGAACGGCTCGGCGTCGAGTATGCCCCGTCGCAAAAGGAAGCCATCCAAAAAGCGCTGATGAGCCCGATGATGATTTTAACGGGCGGGCCCGGCACAGGGAAAACAACGGTCATTAAAGGGATTGTGGAACTGTACGGCGAATTGCACGGCGTTTCGCTTGACCCGCAAACCTATAAAAAAGATGAGGCATTTCCGATTGTCCTCGCGGCGCCGACAGGGAGGGCCGCGAAAAGAATGGCGGAGTCAACCGGTCTGCCGGCAATGACAATCCACCGCCTGCTCGGCATGACCGGCATGGAGGACCTAGACGATTCAGAGGAACGGCAAGTAGAAGGCAAGCTCGTCATTATTGATGAAATGTCGATGGTCGATACATGGCTTGCAAACCAGCTGTTAAAGGCGCTGCCGGATGAAATCCAGGTCATTATGGTCGGGGATGAAGACCAGCTGCCGTCCGTCGGTCCGGGCCAGGTGCTGAAAGATTTATTGAAATCGGGTGCCATCCCGGTTGTCAGGCTGACAGACATATACAGGCAGAAAGATGGTTCTTCGATTATTGAACTGGCCCACCATGTCAAAAATGGGCGTATTCCGGAAAATATTTTTCAAATGCAGGCGGACCGTTCGTTTATCCGCTGTTCTTCCGGGCAGGTGGCAGAAGCGGTGGAAAAAGTGGTGAAAAGCGCGAAACGGAAAGGCTATACGGCAAAAGACATCCAGGTGCTGGCGCCGATGTACAGGGGGCCGGCCGGCATTGACCGCCTGAACAGCCTTTTGCAAAATATTTTTAATCCGAATGAGAACGGCGCCCGCAAAGAGCTGAAGCACGGGGACGCGGTTTACCGGATCGGCGATAAGGTGCTGCAGCTTGTCAACCAGCCGGAACACGGAGTGTATAACGGCGATATCGGCGAGATTGTCTCCCTTTTTACCGCAAAAGAAAATACAGAAAAACAAGATATGCTCATCGTTTCTTTTGACGGGATTGAAGTGACGTATACGAAGCCTGATTTCAACCAGATTACGCTTGCGTATTGCTGTTCGATCCATAAATCGCAAGGAAGCGAGTTCCCGGTCGTGATTTTGCCGGTTGTCCGCAGCTATTACCGGATGCTGCGCCGAAACTTGCTGTATACTGCGATCACAAGAAGCAAAAAAATTTTAATTCTGCTTGGCGAAGAACCGGCTTTCCGGATGGGTGTGGAAAGGGAAGATGACCAAAAACGGAAGACGACACTGTGTGAAAAACTGGCTGAAGCATTAAAAACGGAACAAATAGAGGCTGGGACGGAGACACTCCTGTCCCTGACAGAAGAAAATTGGGACCAGGTCGACCCGATGATTGGCATGGAGGGCATTACCCCGTACACTTTCGCGGAAGAAAAGCAAACGGCTCCCCAAGCGGATTAAGCAAATCAAAAAGCAGCGGGGGCGGCCGCTGCTTTTTGATTTGGCTCAGGAATCAAGCTTTCTGGCAGGCCGGGCCTGGCTGATTTGGACATTTTTATCCCCGGCGTATCCTTTATTATTTTTAAACTTAAAGATAGATATAGCAGTTCATGTGGCATTTAAAACATCCAGGCAAGCCCTTATTGCTGTTTCTTTCCCGTTTCTGGGCGGATTTCCTCTGCTGTTTCCGTACCATACCGGAGGCTTGATGCTTTGCTCCGCCGCGGGACCCCTTTTTGGAGCACATAGTCGGCCAGATATTGGTGATAAAAATATTCGAATACGCTGATGACGACGGCAGCACCGAGCGAAACCGGAAGCCCCGGCAAATTGTTGTGGGCGAAAAACCGGGTCATCCCCCAGATGACAGAAAATGCAAGCCCGAAGTCTGAGATCAGCACAAACCAATCCGCTGTGCGCGGAAGAAGGCCGAGATCAGCCAAAAAATAAGAAATGACGCCAAGAAGCAGCGCTGTAAACAGCACACCGAAAAAAGACATGCCGTAAATGAGGCCGAGCACCAAATACAACAAAATAAAATGCCCGGCGATTTTAATCAAAAGCGGTTTAATGTTTTGCATACATGTCACTTCCTGTTGTTGGTTTTCTATATTTTTTCCGGAATGGGCGATCATACGCTGGGAACCGTTCCCTTGCATGCCGCCCGTCCGCCCCGGCAAACGATACATGCCGGTTTGACGTATGCTTTTTGGAAAAATTGGGCATATTGGTAAGCAAAAATGGCGCTTGAAAGCGAGGTGCTTACCATGCAATGCCCGAATTGCCGGAGCAAGGACATCGGAAAAATCGGCGTGAACCAGTATTACTGCTGGAACTGTTTTATTGAACTGTCGATTGCAAAAAATACGATCCATACCCATCAGGTGGAAGAAGACGGCACATTGAGCTCTTTGGATGATTTGTTTGAGGAAGAAGCGCGCAAACTGAGCTGATGGAGGGAATGGGGAAAATAAACAAAATGCTGATGGCTGCGGCCGGTTTTGGTGCGGGGATTGTCGCCGCCCAAATGGCGAAGAATGGCTTCGCGGACAGGCGGCAGATGCGGAATATGGCAAAGCGGGTGCGCAAGGCATTCCGTTAAATCTGCATACCCGGTAAAAAACCCCGGCCCCGTTTCCCTGGCCAGACGCCAGCGGCCGAAATGGAACGCACGGATGCATCATGCCAAATGGCGGATACCCCTGTTCGCCGGCAGCTCGTTCATAAGGTGTATGCGCCCTCCGTATTTCAGTTGTCCCAAAGGTTGCTGCATTGGATCGGTGATAAAAATCCTCATAAACTTCCCTCTTTCGCAAACACTTGAAGGAGGGAGGTTTTTTTATGCAACGGTTTCGCGGTACATGGCTGTATAAATTATTTTGGCTGTTATTCATCCTGGTTATTTTATATGTGCTGCTTTTGCTCAAGCCTTTTTGGGCGCCCGTATTGCACGTCACATTGGCGGTATGCCTGCCGCTTTTGATCGGCGGTTTTATCGCTTACATCCTCCACCCGCTTGTTGAATTTCTTTATAAAAATGGGCTGCCGAGAGGGCTTGCTATCCTGATTATCTATATTTTGTTTTTTGGCGGCACCGCTTACGGCATTTACAGAGGGCTGCCGCTTGTGATCGCCCAAATGAACGATCTGTCGGAACATCTGCCGCAGTTTGCAGACCAGTACAGGGACGGCGTTGTTTACTTGCAAACATCGATGAAGCACTGGCCGGACGGGCTTCAGGACCAGATTGACGAGCGCATTGAACGCTTTGAATTATGGCTCTCTGCAAATGTTTCAAATTCAATCAATATGCTGATGCAACTTGTCAATTACGCCATTGCGCTTGCCGTCATTCCGTTTATTTCATTTTACCTTCTGAAAGATTTTGAACATGTCAAAAAAGCGGCACTGGCATTGACGCCGGAAAAATGGCGGCCGTCCGCTGCAGCATTTATTCGCGATGTCGACCGGTCGATCGGTGGCTATCTCCGCGGCCAGCTTTTGGACTGCCTGTTGATCGGCTTTCTTTCTTTTGTCGCATTTGCCATCCTTGGCATGAAATATCCGATTTTACTCGGCATCATCATCGGGGTCACCAATGTCATCCCGTATTTCGGCCCTGTTTTGGGCGCCATTCCCGTTTCGGTTATCGCGGCAACCATTTCATTAAAATTTGTCCTTTATGTCGTCATCATTGTGTTCGTCCTGCAATTTATTGAAAGCAATATTCTTTCCCCTTTTATTGTCGGGAAATCTTTGCATCTTCACCCACTCTTTATTATCATTGCATTGATTGCGGGGGAGGAAATAGCGGGGATTGCAGGGCTGATTCTCGCTGTGCCGGCGCTTGCCGTGCTGAAAGTGGCAATCATCCATGCTCGCAAAACTTTGCGCTTTTCAGGCCGCACGAATCAAGTTGACAAACCGGAGTAAACTTTTTTATAATTTACCCATGAACATACGTGTCCTGTTGGCAAAACGGGCTTTTCGGACAGGGATTTGTCCGGATGGCTTAGAAATTGCGTGGCACAGGCCGTTCCTATTGATAGAACTGCATATCAAAAAAACGAAGAAAGATCGAGTATGTTATCGCCCATTTTAAACCGTGATGCACGGCCCAGAGAGGAATTTCCGCGGCTGAAAGAAATTCCAAAATGAAGGATAACAGAACGCTAATCCGGAGTGCAGCCAAACCCTGCCGTTTTGCCCCGTTACCGGCACCCAAAGAGAAGGGCGTTTTTTGCCTTTAATCAGGGTGGTACCGCGAGCAAGCCTCTCGTCCCTGTCCGGGATGGGGGCTTTTTTGCGTCCAGGGGTTCCGGTTTTCATAAATCACAGAGGAGGTTTTCTCATGAAAAAAAGATCAAGTGCGGAAATCCGCAGCATGTTTTTGGACTTTTTTAAGGAAAAAGGGCATAAAGTCGAGCCGAGCGCTTCACTGATCCCGGTCAATGACCCGTCGCTACTTTGGATTAACAGCGGTGTGGCCACTTTAAAAAAATATTTTGACGGCACGGTCATTCCGGAAAACCCGCGCATTGTCAACGCGCAAAAAGCAATCCGGACAAACGATATTGAAAATGTCGGAAAAACAGCGCGCCACCATACATTTTTTGAAATGCTCGGCAACTTTTCGATTGGGGATTATTTCCGTGAAGAAGCGATTGCCTGGGCATGGGAGCTTCTGACTTCCGACAAATGGTTTGGCATGCCAAAAGAAAAACTGTATGTCACCGTTTATCCCGATGACCTGGATTCGATTGCATGCTGGAAAAAAGCCGGGGTGTCCCCGGATCATATTATCCCGCTTGAGGGCAATTTCTGGGAAATCGGCGAAGGGCCATCCGGGCCGGATACGGAAATTTTCTTCGACCGCGGCGAAAAATACGACCCGGAACGGTTAGGCATACGGCTCCTTCAGGAAGATATTGAAAACGACCGCTATATTGAAATCTGGAATATCGTGCTGTCCCAGTTTAATGCGATACCAGGGGTTCCGCGCAGCGAGTATCCGGAGCTGCCGAAGAAAAACATTGATACCGGGATGGGCCTCGAACGGATGGCATGCGTGCTGCAAGGGGTCGATACCAACTATGACAGCGACCTGTTCATGCCGATTATTGAAGAGGTTGAAAAAATTTCCGGCAAAAAATACCGTGCCGGAAATAAAGAGGCGGATACGGCATTTAAAGTGATTGCCGACCATATCCGCACCGTTGCTTTTGCGGTTGCGGACGGGGCGCTGCCGTCAAACGAAGGCCGCGGCTATGTTTTACGCAGGCTTTTGCGCCGGGCGGTCCGATACGCCATTCAGCTTGATATTCACGGCGCTTTTATGTACAAGCTTGTGCCAACGGTCGGCCGGATTATGAATTCCTATTATCCGGAAGTGGAAAAAAATGCTGATTTTGTGCAAAAAGTGGTCCGTTCCGAAGAAGAACGCTTCCAGGAAACGCTGAACGAAGGGCTTTCCATTTTGGAAGAACGGATCAGGGCGGCAAAGAAAAACGGCCTAGAACAGCTCCCGGGCGAAGATATTTTCATGCTTTACGATACGTACGGCTTCCCTGTTGAACTGACGGAAGAGTATGCGCACGACCAGGGGCTCCGTGCCGACCATGAAGGCTTTGAAAAAGAAATGGAGCGGCAGCGGGAACGCGCGCGCAACGCCCGCCAGCAGGCAGAATCGATGTCCGTCCAGGGCGGCGTGCTCGGCAATATTACAGTGGAAAGCGAATTTATCGGTTATGACCGCCTTGAAGGGACGGCCCATGTCGCTGTGCTTTTAAAAGACGGCGACATCACAGAGTCGGCTGTAAGTGGAGATGAAATCCAGTTCATTTTGGATAAAACTCCTTTTTACGCGGAAAGCGGCGGCCAGATTGCCGATAACGGCACTTTGACAGCAGAAGGGCTGAAAGTAGAGGTCACAAATGTGCAGAAAGCACCGAACGGCCAAAATCTGCATCAGGGCGTTGTCGTATCGGGCACCATCAAAACCGGCCAGGAAATATTTGCACAGGTGGACGGAGCAAAACGCCGTGACACGGAAAAGAACCACTCTGCTACCCATCTGTTACACCAGGCATTGAAGGATGTGCTCGGCGTTCATGTCAACCAGGCGGGATCGCTTGTCGAACCGGGACGCCTCCGTTTTGACTTCTCGCATTTCGGGCAGGTGACAGAAGAAGAACTCGAAAAAATTGAAACGATCGTCAATGAAAAAATTTGGGCAAGCCTGCCGGTTACAACCGATTTGAAAAAACTGGACGAAGCGAAAGCGATGGGCGCGATGGCGTTGTTTGGCGAAAAATACGGGGAGATCGTCCGCGTCGTTCAAATGGGCGACTACAGCCTGGAACTGTGCGGCGGCTGCCATGTTTCAAACACGGCCCAGATCGGCCTGTTCAAAATTGTTTCCGAATCCGGAATCGGTGCAGGGACAAGGCGGATTGAAGCGGTGACGGGAAAATATGCTTACGGATTGATGCAGGAACAGCTCCACCTTTTAAAAGAGGCAAGCGCCAAATTAAAAGTAAAACCAACAGAATTGCCGGACCGTATCGACGCCCTCCAGCAGGAATTGAAAGAAGCGCAGCGTGAAAATGCATCCCTGGCCGCAAAACTCGCCAATATCGAAGCCGGATCGCTTGTGGACCGCGTAAAAGTAGTAGACGGCATAAATGTGCTCGCGGCGAAAGTCGAAGTCGGCGACATGAACCAACTGCGCAATATGGCGGACGATTTAAAACAAAAACTCGGAAGCGGGATTATTGTCCTCGCTGCGGCGACAGACGGAAAAGCCAGCTTCATTGCCGGCGTCACCAAAGACCTTGTCGAAAAAGGGTACCATGCCGGGAAGCTTGTAAAAGAAGTGGCATCGCGCTGCGGCGGCGGTGGCGGCGGCCGTCCGGACATGGCGCAGGCCGGTGGCAAACAGCCTGAACAAATTGATGCCGCATTACAAATTGTAGAAGAATGGGTAAAATCCGTTTGATTCGCGCAAAAAGTAGTGTACAATGAAACAAAGCTGGTTGTTTACACGGATCGTTTTCGGGCAGAAAGCGGAAAATGCACCTTCAAAATTTGTGTAAACCGGAATATCTAAAAAACGCCAAGCTTTAGTAGAGAGGTGCTGCGATAATGAGCTCATTCGATGAAACGATGAGGTTTAATTTTCCGGAAGAACCGACGGAACACGAGGTCAAGGAAGTTTTGCTCCATGTATACAGCGCGCTCGAGGAAAAGGGCTATAACCCGATTAACCAGATTGTCGGATACCTCCTCTCGGGCGACCCGGCTTATATCCCGCGCCATCAGGATGCCCGGAATATGATTCGCAAACTGGAACGGGATGAAATTATCGAAGAACTGGTCAAATCGTATTTGAAACAACATCGCGGGGGATCAAATTGAAAATTATGGGCCTTGATGTCGGTTCGAAAACCGTCGGTGTGGCGGTCAGCGATGCCCTGGGCTGGACTGCCCAAGGCATCGAAACGATTGCCATCAATGAAGCAAAGGGCAATTTCGGTTTCGACAGGGTCGCTGAGCTCGCACAAATCCACGGCGTCGAAAAAATTGTCGTCGGTTTCCCGAAAAATATGAACAACACGATCGGCCCGCGGGCAGAGGCCTCAAAGGTTTATGCTGAAGAATTAAAAAAACGGCTCAATCTGCCCGTTATTTTATGGGACGAACGTTTAAGCACGGCGCAGGCAGAAAGAATATTACTGGAAGCCGATGTCAGCCGTAAAAAAAGAAAAAAAGTAATCGATAAAATGGCGGCAAGTGTAATTTTGCAAGGATTCCTTGACAGCCAAACTTAATGGGGTGAAGAAATGACACATAACCATGAACATGACCACGAAGACCACCAGCATATTACCGTAGTGGACGAAGACGGAAACGAACAATTGTATGAAGTGCTTTTTACGTTTGAATCCGAAGATTTCGGAAAATCGTACGTTCTGTACTATCCGATTGGCGCGGAAGAAGACGAAGATGAAAGCATTGAAATCCATGCTTCCGCCTATGTGGAAAATGAAGACGGCACAGAAGGGGACCTCCAGCCGATTGAAACCGATGAAGAGTGGGAAATGATCGAGGAAATGCTGAATACGTTTCTCGATGAAGAAGAAGCATAAACGGATCTTTAACATGCACACGGGACAAACCGTGTGCATTTTCCGTCTGCCGGAATGGATATTCCCTTTTGAAAAGAAAATGAAATAAAACTTGGCGAAATTTGTAGTATAATGGACAGGAAAAAAGTCGAAAATGGCTTTCTGTACTTGTTTTAAGATTTTTCTTATTGAGAGGAAGATTCTGTTTTGGCCGGAAAGGAAAATCCGTTTCAAAAGTTGCTTCAAAAAATGAAGCAGAAACCGAAATTATGGATAGCCGCATGCATTATCATGCTGGCTGTTGTTGTTTTCGGAGGGGCAGCCTTTTTTTACGTGTCGGCGCTGAAACCGGCGGAGCCCGGCAACCATAAGACAAAACTCGTCACGATTCCGCCCGGCTCCGGGGTAACGGAGATCGGGCATATTTTGCAAAAAAACGGGATCATCCAAAATGCCTGGGCTTTTGCGATTTATGCGAAATCCCACCGCCAGTCCGGTTTAAAGGCAGGCACTTATCAAATGTCACCGTCCATGGATACAAGCACGATCGTCCGCAGCATGCAAAAAGGCGGTATTGCCGCAATCCGCTTTACCGTGCCGGAAGGGGCCGGCCTTGAGGAAATTGCGGAGATCATCGAAAAACACAGCTCCTTCCGGAAAGAAGAGGTGCTCAAGCGGGCAGATGACCCTGCTTTTGTACAACATTTGATGAAAAAATACCCGCGCCTTGTGACAAAAGAAGTTTTCAATCAGCAGATCCGGCATCCGCTGGAAGGCTACTTTTTTCCGGCGACCTATTCGTTTTATGACCGGCATGTATCGCTCGATGCCGTACTGGAAACGATGGTGGCTAAAACAAATGCGGTTTTTTCCGCTTACGCCGGGCAAAGCACACAGGCCCGTTTAACGCCACACAAACTGCTTACGATGGCTTCACTTATCGAGGAAGAAGCAACTGAAAAAGCGGACAGGGCAAAAATTTCAAGCGTCTTTTACAACAGATTAAAGAAGAACATGCCGCTGCAGACGGACCCGACCGTACTGTATGCTTTAAACCGGCATAAAGAAAAAGTGACGTATAAAGATTTGCGGGTGAATTCCCCTTATAACACGTACAAACATAAAGGCCTGCCGCCGGGCCCGATTGCAAGTCCCGGAGAACAATCGATTAAGGCTGCGCTCAAGCCCGAAAAAACCGATTACCTCTATTTTCTTGCAAATGTGGATACAGGAAAAGTCTATTTTGCCAAGACATTGAAGGAACATAATGCTTTAAAGGAAAAGTACATTGCGAAGGCGAAACGGTAAACATTCGCTTTCCCGTTTGAAATGTGCTACGATAATAAGCGGAATTTTTTTGAGAAGCAGGGAGAAGTTATGGAAATGTGTTTATGCCGGAGGGCCCAGCGATGAACGGCCCGGTCGAAGCGTATATAGAACAGTTGATGCAAAAGAAAGATCCGCTATTTGAAGAAATGGCGTCTTTTGCAAAATCAGAGCATATTCCGATTATGGATCCGATCGGAATGGAAACACTCTGCCAGATGTTAAGAATCCAGAAGCCGGAAAGCGTGCTTGAAATCGGGACGGCAATCGGGTATTCGGCGCTGAAAATGGCAGATGCGCTTCCGAATGTAAAAATTGTCACCATTGAACGCGAAGAAGAAAGAGTTGCCCAGGCAAATGCGTATTTTGCCCGCACCCCTTTATCCCGGCGGATCCGCCTGCTCAAAGGGGATGCGCTTTGCGGGGACGTCATCCAAAAGGCCCGGGAACTCGGCCCGTACGATGCGATATTTATTGATGCGGCAAAGGGGCAGTACCGGAAATTTTTTGATTCGTTTACGCCTTTTCTGCGGGAAAAGGGATGTGTATACACGGATAATGTGCTATTTAAAGGCCTTGTGGTACAAGACTTCATCGCAAAGAAGCAAGTCAGCAATCTGGTGCGGAAAATCAGAAGCTACAACGAATGGTTAATGCAGCATGAGCAATTTATCACCGCGATTTTCCCAGTCGGAGATGGATTGGCAGTCAGTATGAAGAGGTGAAGGAAATGGAACGAAAGCCGGCTGTGATCGGCGTGGCCGGGGGCTCCGGGTCCGGGAAGACAAGCGTAACCCGGGCGATTTACGAAAGCTTGAAGGGACACTCCATTCTGGTGCTTGAACAGGACTTTTACTACAAAGATCAAAGCCATCTCCCGTTTGAAGAAAGGCTGAAAACAAATTATGACCACCCGTTTGCATTTGACAATGACCTGTTAATTGAGCATCTGCATAAACTGCTTTCTTATGAGGCAATTGAAAAACCGGTTTACGATTTTTCCAAACATACGCGCGCTAGCCGCACCATCCATGTGGAACCGAAAGATGTCATTATTTTGGAAGGCATTTTAGTATTGGAAGATGAGAGATTGCGCAACTTAATGGATATTAAGCTGTATGTCGATACCGATGCCGATTTGCGGATCATCCGGCGGCTTGAACGGGATATCGAAGAGCGCGGCAGGACGCTCCAGTCGGTCATCGAGCAGTATATTACGGTGGTCAGGCCGATGCACAACCAGTTCATCGAGCCGACTAAAAGATATGCGGACGTCATTATCCCGGAAGGCGGGCAGAACCGGGTGGCGATTGATTTAGTCGTGACAAAATTGCAATCCATCCTTGAACAAAAGTCTTTTTTGTAATACGATTATTTAGAATACATGGTGAGCGCGCCGGAATCTTTTCGGCGCGCTAAACAACATGGTGGAAAAAACACAGCCGCTTGCAGAAAGCGTCATCTTGTATGTTGAAACGCATACACATTTGATAACTAAGAGATATAGGAGTGAAGGGATTTGGCTCAGGAAAAAGTTTACCCGATGACCCAGGACGGGAAAGAAAAATTGGAACAGGAATTGGAATATTTAAAAACGGTCAAACGGAAAGAAGTCGTCGAACGGATTAAAATTGCCAGAAGTTTCGGGGACCTTTCCGAAAATTCCGAGTACGACTCCGCGAAAGAAGAACAGGCTTTTGTGGAAGGCCGCATTACGACGATTGAAAACATGATCCGCAACGCGAAAATCATTGAAGATGACGGGACAGATACGGTATCGCTCGGAAAATCCGTTACGTTTGTGGAATTGCCGGACGGGGAAGAAGAAACGTACACGATTGTCGGAAGCGCCGAAGCTGATCCGTTTGAAGGAAAGATTTCAAACGATTCCCCGATCGCAAAAAGCCTGCTCGGGAAAAGCGTCGGAGAGGAAGTCACGGTTCAGACGCCGGGCGGGGATATGAGAGTCAAAATCATCTCGATTCAATAATCCGGAGCGGGTGCGCAGGTGTTCCAAGGTGCATGTTGTAAAGGATACGGCCTGCTGCAAACGCTTATCACATCCAGATTGCGGTGGGCCATGCCCGCCGAATTTTCTTTGTGCGCCTTTTCGATTCGGTAAAACCGTGGTATGATAAGGCCATGAAGTGGAGGGATGACCTTGCCTGAATTTTACAGCCGTGAAGAACGGAAACAGGCCATGCAGCAGTCAAAACGGCGGAAAACAAACATCATTTTAAATACACTGATTGTGATTGTCATCGCGCTTATTTGTATTGTGGCTTACTCCATTTTTTTCGCCGGGAACGACAACTCAAAACCGGCACCGAAAGAAAAGAAAGCGGCCGTAACAAAGACTGCTTCATCCGGCCATGAAAAGACATCATCTCATACATCCAAAAAAACGGCGGACAAAGACAGCAAAAAATCAACCCGTAAAGTGGAAAAAAGCAATGAACCGAATGTGAAAGAAGTCATTACCGATTCCAGCTGGAAACCGGTCGGAACCGAACAAACAGGCGGACATGTCTATTCCGCCTCATCCACTTCCCTTGACTGGAAGGAAAAGCTGAAGGCATTGTCGTATGCAACAGGCATACCGGAAGACAATATGACGGTCTGGTTTTTGGAGCATGGGGCAACGACCGATGAGGCGATCGGGACGGTTTCCGCGAAAAATTCCGATACGACCTACCGTGTTTATTTGACATGGGTGGACGGAAAAGGCTGGAAACCCACAAAGATGTATGAATTGATCGAGAACGATAAAAAATAAGCGGCCGTCTGTGCCGCTTATTTTTGTGCCGTAAAATGGACGACGGCGGAATAATGGGGTCTGCCGTCCGCGTCAAACTGCATTTGGTGTGAAACAGACGCCACCCGGAGCAGCAGGGTTTTATTGGCTTCGATTTGATCATTGATTTTTTTCTCGAGCGCCTCAAGCCGGTCCGCTTCGAAAAATTCAATCTTATCCTCTATCCTGTCGAGTTCAAATGCCATTTTCGTACACCTCCATGTTCATCGTATCAGACGTTGTTTTTTTGGCAAGCCGTATCCACTTCTGCTTTTTTGCTATATAATGGGGATTGGAACTTTTGGACGAAAGAGGGAGTCATATGAAAATTGGAATCATCGGCGCAATGGAAGAAGAGGTGTCGATTTTGCGCGGGCAGATCGAGCACCCGCAAGTTAAAACGATTGCCGGTTATGAATATACGGCGGGAAAAATGAAAGGGAAAGATGTCATCTTGCTTCGATCCGGCATCGGGAAAGTGAATGCTGCGCTTTCTACCGGCCTTTTGCTGCAAACATACGCGCCGGATTGCTTAATCAATACCGGTTCAGCAGGCGGCGCAAACCCCGCCCTTCACGTCGGCGATGTCGTCATTTCAACGGAAGTGCGCCACCATGATGTCGACGCGACAGTATTCGGCTATGAATACGGGCAAGTGCCGCAAATGCCGCCCGCTTTTTTGGCGGATGAGAAACTTGTCCGGATTGCGGAAAGCTGCGCAGGGAAATTGCCTGGCATTCAGGTTGTGAAAGGATTGATTGCTACCGGGGACTCGTTTATGGATGATCCTGCGAAAACGGCGGCTGTAAAGGAGCACTTCCCGGAAGTGCAGGCGGTGGAAATGGAAGCCGTTGCCGTCGCACAAGTGGCATGGCAATTTGGCATCCCGTTTGTGATCATCCGCTCCCTTTCCGATATTGCAGGGCAGGAGTCCGGGATCTCTTTTGATGAATATCTTGAAACGGCGGCCGTGAACTCTGCCCATCTTGTCACGGGTATTGTTGAAAATCTGTAGACCCATTTTTTTCCTTCCTTTCCTGCAATTACTTGTCTTTTTTATGTTTCATCTGTGATAGAGTAGGTTTAGCAGATTGATAGAAAGGGTGAGGCGGTTGAAGAAAGCGAAATCGATGTACGTGAAAATGGTGGATTTTAAAATGTACGGCATCGTGCTGCTTGCTGTGACGGGCTTTTTATATTTGGGTGCGGTGATGCCGATCGAAGGGAAATCCGAACTGGGGACAAAAATTTTACTCGTTGCGTCAAGCGGGTTTGTTGCCGTATCTGTTTTGTTTTTCTCGATTTCACGCGCTTACCATAAACGGCTTTTAAAAAGCGAAGAAGGCGCACAACTTTTACAGCGGAATAATCGCAAATCATAATGGAAAAGGCAGGGGCCTTTGTAACCCGGGCGGTGCAGTAACGAAGCACACGGTTGTCCGGCATACAAGGTTTTCGGCCTTTTTTTATTTTTTTGCCAATTTGCGGTTTACAAACCCGCCGGAATTGGATATACTTTCCTATGTAAGCAAATTCAAAGGAGGTTGGAGAACATGGCATACACAATCCTATTTTCAGCAGTTGCAACTGAACATGTTCTGCATCCGCTCCGTATCGGTTTGAATTTGCGCTGATTTTTTAATTTGACGCACAAGCCGCAGGATGCATTTGCCTGATCCGTGCGGTTTTTTTCCGGAAAGCCGCGGGATCATGCCGGTCCTGCGGCTTTTTTGTGCCCTGAAGGAGGTGGAAAAAATGACATTAAATTTAATCTTTATTACGGTCACGATTAAACGGCTGAAAAAGACAGCAGAACAAAGGCAGCGTGATGAAGAAGTTTTCAGGCTGTACGATGAAATGAATGCGAAGCGTGAAGCATTCCAAGTAAGGCATTTTTAAGCAAAAAAACATCTTGAGAAAGGAGCGGTTGACGATGGCCCGTTATCAGAGACGTTTGGACTTTATCTTTATGGAGACAGATTCCACCTAGCAAAACCGGATCAGGGGATGGCGCTATGTTTTTGCATATTTTGATTTTTACCGCTGTTTTCCACAGGCGGAAAAGGAAAAGCTGATGGCTGCGGCCACCGGCTTTTTTGACATTGATTCATTGAAAAGCATTCTCAATAGTGAAATGGGAGAGCGGCAGTCTTTGGGCGCAAAAAATTTCAATTATCTGCCCTGATTTTCAATTACAAGCGTGCAAAAAAGAGGCGGAAACAGCATAAAAAACATAAATATCATGGTTTTATGACTATATCATTTAAAATCCGGAAACGATAAAATAGAAATCCGGGTGTAATTGCTTGACAAGAAATTAATTCCATATAATAATTGGTATTGAATTAAAATGATTATTGTTTGCTGGCCGGGCCGGCAAACCGTGATCATTCACACAAATGATTTTAAGGAGGAATTGCACGATGTCCCTTATTGGCAAAAAAATTGAACCATTCAAAGCACAAGCATACCGCAACGGCGAATTTGTCGAAGTAACGGATGAAAATTTCAAAGGAAAATGGAGCATTGTCTGCTTCTATCCTGCTGATTTTACATTTGTCTGCCCTACTGAACTGGAAGATCTCCAGGAACATTATGCCGCTTTAAAAGAACTCGGCGTGGAAGTCTACTCGGTTTCAACAGACTCCCATTTTGTGCACAAAGCATGGCATGACCATTCTGAAGCGATCAGCAAAATCGAATACACCATGATCGGCGACCCGACACAAAAACTCACCCGCATGTTCGATGTATTACGCGAAGAAGAAGGCGTTGCCGACAGGGGCACTTTCCTGATCGATCCGGACGGCGTCATCCAGGGGGTTGAAATCAACGCTGACGGCATCGGCCGCGACGCAAGCATTTGGATCGACAAAGTGAAAGCCGCACAATATGTACGCCAGCATCCAGGCGAAGTATGCCCGGCAAAATGGAAAGAAACGGGTGAAACACTGAAACCAAGCCTTGATCTTGTAGGCAAAATCTGAGGAGATGAACCGATATGATACTGGATGAAGAGATTAAAGCGCAACTGGCCCAGTATCTGCAAATGATGGAGGGCGACGTTCTGCTGAAAGTGAGCGCGGGTTCCGATGAAACATCGCGGAATATGCTCGAACTGGTCGACCAATTGGCCGCCATGTCGCCTCGGATAAAAGTGGAAAACACAAAACTCGAAAGAACCCCGAGTTTCAGTGTAAACCGTCCGGGAGAAGACACCGGGATTATATTCGCGGGCGTGCCGCTCGGGCATGAGTTTACATCGCTCGTTTTGGCCCTGCTGCAGGTCAGCGGCCGCCCTCCTAAAGTGGATCAGAAGGTCATTGACCAGATTCAAAGCATAAAAGGCGAATACCATTTTGAAACCTATGTCAGCTTGACTTGCCAGAACTGTCCTGTTGTGGTACAAGCCTTGAACATCATGAGTGTGCTCAGTCCGAATATTACGCACACGATGATTGACGGGGCTGCATTTAAAGAGGAAGCGGAAGGAAAAGGCATTATGGCCGTCCCTTCCATTTATCTGAACGGCGAATTCTTTGAAAGCGGCCGGATGGAAGTGGAAGAAATCCTTGCCAAACTTGGCAGCACAGCGGATCCGTCCGAGTTTGAAAAGAAAGACCCGTTTGATGTGCTCGTCATCGGCGGTGGCCCGTCCGGCGCAAGTGCAGCCATTTATGCGGCACGCAAAGGCATCCGGACAGGGATTGTCGCTGAACGCATTGGCGGGCAGGTGCTCGATACAGTCGGCATTGAAAACCTAATCGGCACGAAGTATACGGAAGGCCCGCAACTTGCTGCAAACCTTGAAGAGCATGTCAAACAGTATAATGTTGATATTATGAATCTGCAGCGTGCAAAACGGGTTGAAAAGAAAGATCTCGTTGAGGTGGAATTGGAAAACGGGGCTGTATTAAAGAGTAAAACCGTGATCATCTCCACCGGTGCACGCTGGCGCAACATCAACGTGCCGGGCGAAGCAGAATTCAAAAACAAAGGTGTGGCGTACTGCCCGCACTGTGACGGGCCGTTGTTTGCCGGTAAACATGTTGCCGTAATCGGCGGGGGAAACTCCGGCATTGAAGCGGCCATTGACCTTGCTGGTGTGGTCAAACATGTAACCGTCATTGAATTTATGCCTGAATTAAAGGCGGACCGTGTGCTGCTCGAGCGCCTTTACAGCCTTCCGAATGTGACGGTTGTAAAAAATGCGCAAACGAAAGAAATTACCGGAACGGATAAAGTGAACGGCATCACATATATTGACCGTGCAACCGGGGAAGAACACCATATTGAACTCGAGGGCGTGTTTGTCCAAATCGGCCTTGTCCCGAATACCGAATGGCTTGGCGATACAGTGGAACGGACACCGCGGGGTGAAATTGTGGTGGATAAGCGCGGCGCGACCAGTGTTCCGGGCGTGTTTGCCGCAGGAGACTGCACAGACAGCGCTTATAAGCAAATCATTATTTCGATGGGGTCCGGCGCGACAGCTGCGCTCGCCGCTTTTGATTACATCATCCGGGAAACAAAAACGGATGAAGCTGTACACAATTAAGGAATCTTTTCAACCGCATTACAGCGCGCTGTAATGCGGTTTTTTGATTTTTTAAATGCCGTGCAATATTTACCAGACCGTCTTTTCTTCGGGACAGACACAATTCCGCCTCCTTGTTCATATGTTTGAACTATATAGGCTCAAGCCTAATGGAGGTGGAAGGATGTCGGGGATCTTAACTGCGGTAAGCTATATGATGAAAGAGCTTGTTTTTTTGGTTTCCTATGTGAAAAACAATGCTTTTCCACAACCTCTTTCGGCAAGCGAAGAACAGAAATATTTGAAGCGGATGGCGGAAGGCGACGCGGATGCCCGGAATATTTTAATCGAACATAACCTGCGGCTTGTAGCGCACATTGTCAAAAAATTTGAAAATACCGGTGAAGATACAGAAGATCTCATCTCGATCGGGACGATTGGCCTGATCAAGGCAATCGAAAGCTACTCGGAAGGGAAAGGGACAAAACTTGCCACATATGCGGCCAGGTGTATAGAAAATGAAATACTTATGCATTTAAGAGCTTTAAAGAAAACAAAAAAAGATGTTTCGCTGCATGACCCGATCGGCCAGGATAAGGAAGGAAATGAAATTTCGTTAATTGATGTCCTCCAGTCTGAAGCGGAAGACGTATTTGACACAATCCAGCTGAATATGGAACTAGAAAAGGTGAAACAATTCTTTGACATATTGGATGAACGCGAAAAGCAGGTGATCATCGGCAGATTCGGCCTGAATTTAAAAAAGGAAAAAACGCAGCGCGAAATTGCGAAGGAACTCGGCATTTCAAGGAGCTACGTATCCCGCATTGAAAAGCGGGCCCTCATGAAAATGTTCCACGAATTTTACCGGCTTGAGAAAGAAAAAAGAAAGGAACAAAACGGCGAATAATGAAAAAGGCACATTGCAAAATTTGCAGTGCGCCTTTTTCATATTTTTTTTAACTTAAACGGCGCCACCATCAGGACCGATAACAGCACCATCCAGACGAACAACCAGAAGTGGGTGACATAAGGAACGGCAAAAAAACCGGCTGTTACACATAAGCCTGCCACGGGGATCGGAAGCCCGTAAAAAAAGCCTTTTTGCTTGCTGATATTAAACCGGGCGAGCCGGATCATCCCGCAAAGCATATAAAACATGGCGGCCAGCATACCCGGAATGCCGTACAGACAAAACAGCGCTGTATGGATCAGCATGGCAGGCGCGGCGCCAAACGAGAGCAAATCGCAAAGGGAATCAAGCTGCTTGCCGAGTGCGGATTCTGTTTTTAACCTCCTGGCCAGTTTCCCGTCATAGCGGTCGAACAATACAGCGGCAAAAATCAAGGCAGCGGAAACCGCCGGCTCGTGATTGCCGCAATAAAAAAGCGCTGCAGCACCGCAGCATCCATTTGCCACTGTCAATCCATTGGCGGCTTGCGATTTGATAAAATTCAAGATAGCATCATACCAATGATCAAAATCCACCCCCGCAAACCTCCCAACTGCCCTTTATTTTTATACATATTCACAAGAAAAGGATTCATCACACAAAAAAAGCCATATATCAAGCAAAAGTGGCTAGGATGTTGCTTTGATTTTATGTGTCAGGGACCGGCGTTCAATCTCTTTTTCAATCAGCTTAACAAACTCGGCACTTAATTTCAGCTCTTTTGCTTTATAATAGGACTCGATCAATAGTTCATCAGATAACTTATACATTTGTACCACCTCCGAAAATCATGTTCTTTTTTTAAAGCAGCCCGCGTATCATAAAGATAGAGTATTTGTACCCTTACTTTACCAAATTTAGTCTTGCGGAACAAGCGTTCTTTTATCCACAGTAGAATGTTTATATCTTGTGGGTAAATTGTTTATAAACGCGCGAAGGACTGGTGTTACTTTGTGCAAAATGTGTATAAGAATATCCACAACAAAGGAGAAATGTAGAAATCTGTCGAAAAGTTTTGTGCTTTTGAAGGGGCAAAAAAAAGGCTGCACGGTGGCAGCCTTTTTTCTTTTGCCGGTACAAGAGGAAAATTCGGGCCAAAAGTGTATCTGTATTGTGCCCTGCGGAGATTTTGCATGCGGATCCGGCTATATCCGTGCATGCCTGTTGATTGCCGCAAGTTTTGTTTATCCGCTTTTACACTTTGTTGTCCGGCGCTAGCCCGCAAACATATGTCCCTTTCTCAATCTGGATGGTAGCGTGTTCGATTCCGAACTTGTCATGCAGTTCTTTTTCCAGCTTTTCCAGCAGCTGGTCGTTGTCTTCAATTTGGGAGCGGACAATATGGACCGTCAGTATCGTTTCTGTTGTGCTCATTCCCCAGATATGCAAATCATGGACGTTGAGAACGGTCGGAATTTGTTCTAAATAGGTTTTAATCGCACCGGCATCAACGCCTGCAGGCACCGCATCAAGCGAAAGGTCGGCTGATTCCCGCAACAGGCCCCATGTCCCTGCAAAAATCACAACCGCAATAAGGATGCTTGTAACCGGATCGACCCACTCCCAGCCTGTGAACAGGATAATCGCACCTGCGATGACAACGCCAAGAGAGACAAGCGCATCGGCCGCCATATGCAGAAAAGCGCCGCGGATATTGAGGTCAGTTTTTCGCCCGGACATAAACAGTAAAGCGGTGATGGTATTGATAATAATTCCGATCACGGCAACGGCCATGACCGTCTTCCCCGCCACAGGTTCCGGATGGGCAAAACGCTGGACGGCTTCAACAAAAATCGCGCCGATTGCAATCAGCAGAATAATCGCATTTAAAAGCGCAGCCATCACGGATGATTTTTTATAGCCGTATGTGCGCTTTTTTGTTGGCAATTTTTTGCCGAGCCAGACAGCGGCCCAGGCAATAATGAGCCCGAGCACATCGCTCAGATTGTGGCCTGCATCCGCCAACAGCGAAAGGGAATCGGAAAAGAAGCCGTAAATGGCTTCAACGGCAACAAAAAGAATATTCAGCCCGATGCCGGCTGCGAAAGCTCTTCCGTATTGTGCCGGCTCATGATGATGGTGTTGGTGTCCATGGCCGTGTGACATTTTATTGGCTCCTTTTACACATGCTGCCCAAAAGCCGGGAAACAGGCTTTTGGACGGACGTCAGTTGTTAAGTTCATTATATGCGTATCTCTAAAGTTTGCAAAGAAACTTTTACAAGAAAGTAAACTTTATGTTCATTTTCGCCCATTTCCGGCTTGAAATGCTACAATAAGACCTATAAAGACAGAAAGGAAGAGAAGGAATGCCGGAATATGAACATGTTGAGGAACATTTCCAGGCATCTGACACCGTCCGTGATATTGTGATTGGCATGTCAGACGGGCTGACTGTGCCGTTTGCACTCGCAGCAGGATTATCCGGTGCAGTGGATTCGCCGGTGCTCGTTCTCGCGGCCGGCGCGGCGGAAATTGCGGCCGGTTCCATTGCCATGGGGCTTGGCGGATATCTGGCAGCAAAATCGGATGCCGAGCATTATTATAGCGAATTAAAAAGGGAATACCGGGAAGTAGAAGAGGTACCGGAACGGGAAAAAGACGAAGTCCGGGATGTATTTAAGGCATATGAGCTGAAACCGGAACAAATCGAAGCAATCGTCGATAAAATGGCGGAAAACCCTGATAAATGGGTGGATTTTATGATGAAATTCGAGCTGGGGCTTGAGAAGCCGGAAAAAGGGCGGAGCTTAAAAAGTGCGTTAACGATTGCCTTGTCTTATATTGTGGGCGGGCTGATCCCGCTTTCCCCTTACTTTTTTGTCACCCGGGCATCACAGGCCTTGCTTGTTTCCGTCCTGGTGACGCTCGTTGTTCTGTTTATTTTCGGGGCGGTGAAAGGGCGGTTTACCGGTTCCAATGTGTGGAAAAGCGGGCTTGAAACGGTTGTGATTGGTGGTTTGGCCGCTGCCGCTGCGTTTGGGCTGGCAAGGCTTTTGACAAAATAAACGAACCTTTAGGCACGGCACGGGAACTCTTTTCACGAAAAAAGCAGCGCAGGGGGCAAATCCCATGCCGCAATGGACTGGAGGGAGCTGTATGCTATATATTTGGGTCGGGGTTGCCGGTATTTTCGGCGCTTTGGCACGCTATTATTTCGGCATATGGATCGGCATGTACACGCATGCCGTTTTTCCATATCCGACACTTGTGATCAATCTGGCCGGCTGCTTTCTGCTTGGCTGGCTTACGATGCATCTTTTTAAATCCAATAAGATTCATCCGTATATTGTAACCGCGCTTGGCACCGGGTTTGTCGGTTCCTTTACAACATTTTCGACTTTCAGCGTGGAGACGGTGCAGCTTATCCAGCAATCGCATGCGTTTGCCGCGCTGTTATATGTTTTCTGCAGTTTATCCGGCGGGCTGTTCATGTCATGGACCGGCTTTAAACTAGGCGGGATGCTGCATTCGTGGCTAAAGGGAAGAGGCGGTTCAGATACAGCGTCATGAAGGAGGCGGATTCATGGTTTTAAACGGCATTTTTATCGCAATCGGCGCCTTTTTCGGGGCGGTTTCCCGGTTTTCTCTTTCGCGGTGGATCAACCGGGCGTTTCCGGCAAAATTCCCGCTGGCCACATTTTTCATTAACCTTTCGGGCTCATTTATGCTCGGCCTTCTGTTTGGCACGGGTGCCGGGAGTTCGTGGCGCCTGCTTCTCGGGACCGGCTTTTTGGGCGCCTTTACAACTTTCTCCACTTTTAAACTTGAGAATATTCAGCTGCAGGCTGACAAAAAATATCATATTCTTGTTCCGTACCTTGTGCTGAGCTATCTGTTCGGCATTGCCCTGGCATTTTTAGGCATCCTGCTCGGGAAATATTTTACCTGAAGCATGAAACTTTTGGGCAGACATTCCGTATCTTAATGGTAGGCGGCCGGTACATACTTTCTTTTTTTGCCGGGCCTGGCATTTCAATGCTGCTGACAGGGTATTGGATTTATAAGCATAAATGAGGAGGATTGTATATGAAGAAGTGGATGCCATGGATGATTGTGGCCGCCATATTGGTGGTTCTGATCGTCAGCGTTTTTACAAGTTATAACAGCTTGGTGAATGCGGAAGAAAACGTAAATCAATCTTATTCGCAAATTCAAAACCAGCTGCAAAGGCGGACGGATCTGATCCCGAACCTTGTGAATACCGTCAAGGGCTATGCTTCCCATGAAAAAGCGGTGATAGATGACATTTCGAAAGCCCGCGCACAATTGGCCGGGGCAAAAACACCCGGAGACCAGGCAGCGGCAAACGACCGCCTGGACAGCGCGTTGGGACGGCTGTTGGTGGTGGTTGAAAAATATCCGGATTTAAAAGCAAACCAACATTACACGCAGCTGATGGATGAGCTCGCCGGCACGGAAAATCGCCTTGCTGTGGCGCGCCAGGATTACAATAGCGCCGTCGCAACGTATAACAAAAAGGTGAAAAGAATGCCCGGCGCACTTATTGCCGGCCTGTTCGGTTTTGAGGAAAAGGAATATTTTAAAGCGGATGAAAGTGCAAAGAAAACCCCGAAAGTTGATTTTGGGGACAGCAGTGATCAGTGATGAAAAGGGCCGCGCTTATTACAGCCGTTTTTCTCGCCTTTCTGTTTGCCGTATGCACGGCCGTTCCCAGTGCGCGTGCTGCAGCGGGCATTCCGAAACCGGCCGGGGACATCTATGTGCAGGATTTTGCCGGGGTGCTGACAGACAGCCAGAAACAGGAGCTCGTTTCGCTCGGCAGGCAGCTAGATGAGCAAACAAAAGCGCAAGTCGCGGTATTGACTGTGGACACGACCGGGAAAGACACAAACATTGATGCTTACGCCAACAAAGCTTTCCGCCAGTACGGGCTCGGCAATAAAACCATGAACAACGGGGTATTGCTCGTAGTGGCAGTAAAAGACAGGAAAATTAGAATTGAAGTCGGGTACGGCTTGGAGGGGGCGCTTCCGGACGGAAAAGTAGGACGGATCCTTGATCAGTATGCCATACCGTATTTGAAAGAAAACAAGCCGGATGCGGCGGTTATCAATACGTATAAGAAGCTTGCCGCCGAAACGGCGAAAGAATACAATGTAAATCTTCAAGCCCATCCAAAGGCGTATGAGCGGCCCTCTTCCGCCCAGGCTTCCCCTTATTCGTTCTGGAAACAGATTTTGATCGGGCTTGGGATCCTTATCCTGATTTTCATTGATTTCAAGTTTCTCGGCGGGACCATGACGTATTTTCTGCTGAATATCCTGATGATGTTCTTTCGCGGCGGCGGTGGCGGCGGAAGCGGCGGCGGGGGAGGCAGCAAAGGCGGCGGCGGTTCTTCCGGAGGCGGCGGCGCAAGCCGGGGATGGTAACGCCAAACACGGCGCCAGGTTCCCTTTTTACGGCCGGGATGCCCGCTTTAAACCGCTCCCCGCATTGGCAAAAGCCCGGCGCAGCCATAGGAGAAATGAAAACGGGTAAAGCAGCAGGATAAAGCACCCTGCTGCTTTCTTTGCATGGCTGTTGAGATTTCGGGATGCCAGGTTCGTTTTGCCCGAATCGAGCAGGTTGTACAGCTTATAAGTATTTTAAACCTGCTTGGATGCCCAGCCGATATCGGCCGCATACTGGTTTGTGGCAGCACGTTTTTTGCATTTGCAATACCGGTCGGGTTCCATCTCGTTTTATAGAGCGTCTCCTGCCCCTTTTGCAAATAATGGTATTATAGCGTTTGCTTCTATTTCATCGTAAAAAAGAATAAAAATGATAGAAAGCACTTTAATACCCGGAAAGGAGTTGAAGCGGTTGAAAAAAAGAGTGTTTCTGGCTGCCGCCGTGCTTCTGGCCTCAGCCATTTTGCTTATGGCCTTAAAAAAACCGGACGATCCCGATAAAAATAAAACAGCAGGGGAGAGGCAGGAAACCGCGGTGAAGGCACAACCGCTATCCGGCGGTGCAGAAGCAAAAGAAGGGGAAAAGGCGCCGGATTTTGCACTGACAAATCTATCGGGGCAAACGGTCAAACTGTCTGATTTTAAAGGGAAAACGGTGATCCTGAATTTTTGGGCTTCCTGGTGCCCGCCGTGTAAAGCGGAGATGCCGGATATGCAGAAGTTTTATGAAAAAAACCAAGATGTGGAGATATTGGCTGTCAATTTAACCAACGCGGAAACCAATGAGAACGCCCCATTAAATTTCGTGAAAAAAAACGGCCTTACTTTCCAAATCCTGTATGATCTAAACGGATCCGTCAGCAGCCGGTACAAGGCTTTCACCATTCCTACCAGTTATATTATTGATTTTAAAGGGATCATCACGCATAAAATCATCGGGCCGATGGATGAAAAAACGATGGCGGAGTTGACAGCGGATATAGAATAAAGAATAGGAAAAATGGATGACAGAAGAAGAATTATCCCTGAAAAATGAGAAAGGGCTTATCGTTTGGCAAGCCCTTTTTTGGATGACATATTAAACGGATTTGCTGATTTTATCCAATACAGACAGGCCATTGCCAAATTTGCACATGGCGTCGCAGTCGCATCTTAAATCTTTAAATAAAATATACGAAATGGGTACAGATTCGGCTTTCTTGAAAGAGGGCCTTAACAATTGGGCTTGGATTTCTTTTTCTCTTTTTTCCGGGGCCACTAAATAGAGCCGGCAATCTTTTTCAATAGAAAGGGAGAGATCATTGAGTCTTAAAATACCCGAATAGATGGTGGTGCTTTTTTCTACCTCAAAGCCGCTTACGATATTGTTTCCATTGTCCAGCCAAAGTACATCGATAAGGGAAATGGTACGATATACGGCAGGCGGGACATGATTTAACTCCAGGTGTTTAATGGAGAGCTCACCTAAACTTACACCGTTCCATTTTCTTTTATGGTCATTGCGTGCTATCCACACTTTGTAGCCTAAAGCCCGCCCTAATTTGGCAAGATCATATTGCATTTCTGAATGGGAGTTTTCCTCCGCCATATCTTTCTCTACTTCTTTATGTCGGCGTGCAATTGCTTTTACCTGCTTATCCAGTTCATTTTGTAATACAAGTTTTGCATTTTCATCGATGACTAAACGGTTCGATCCGATTTCAAATAGAAGGCCGGCGAAAGCGCCCAAATCTTTGGACAGCATGTTACGGTATTCCTGATTTTTAAAGAGAATAATCTCCCTCATTTTTAAATACTCAGGCCAGGAGCCGAGTTTAATTTTTTGGCTGAACAGCAAATTAAAGCCTTTCACAATGGCTGTATTAAACGGAAGAAATAAAGTCGGATGCAAAAAATAGATTATATTTGCAACAGCCGGTCCTAGCCCTTTTATGTTGTATCCATTCAATTCACGTATTTCATCCAAAACTTGTTTTTCATTTGTTGCATTCAGGCACGCTTTCAAAAACCGCCCGAACGCTTTTTTGTTTGCCTCATTTTCGTAAATATCCGGGATACGCAGTTTTGGTTTCCAAAAAAATGCATGGGCGGCGCCTTCAAATATTTGTTTCTGTTCTGATATCGCCGTCACTACCGTTTCTAAACTGGAACCTTTAAAATCATTTCCAAACTTGCCTTCTTCAATTTCATCTATAACCTTTGCCAGGCTTTTTCTAATGGACCGGAAAGCTTTTAATCTATCATCATTATTTAAGAACCAAGTGTGGTATACGGACTCGGGGTCATTTTTATAGGTGTTGATGATGTCTTCCATTGATAAAACTCCTTTTTAAAAATGGCAATTTTACTAAATTATACTAATATTATATCTAAAAAATAGAGGAGGGGAACGAGTGGTAAAGAAAAAATTTGTTACAGAGACAATTGATGATAAAAAATGAAGTAATCCACACTGTCTAATTATGAGATAAAAAATCTTTTTGGGTCCACAACCCCTTATACCCCACTCCCCAAACGGTGATCAAAGTATGATATACCGAAAACCGGCATTTCTCAGCTTGTTCTGGACGTTGCGGATATTCCTCGAAAAACAAAGAATTAGTTGGAAGCCATTACAGGCCAATATAAGCATGTTTAAGGAATTTTTTAGAAAAAGGTGATACATTAAGTATGAAGATCGAAATATAATTTGGAGAGCGAAAATTAAAAATGAAAGGATGCTTGTCTATGCATATGTGGTACAATGAGTACGGTGGATACGGCATGATGGGCGTTTTCGGGATGATTGGCATGATCGTCCAGCTGTTGATTTTCATATTAATTATTTATTTGATTGTAATTGGCATTAAAAAAGTAAGCGAAAAAGATTTCGGGGTTCATCCGAAAGAAGACCGTAGCCTGGAAATATTGCGGGAACGGTATGCAAAAGGCGAGATCACGGAAGAAGAATTTAAGAAAATGAAGAAAGACTTGGCGGAATAAGGGGCTGCAATTGGCTCCTTTTTCGTTAAATTTTATTGACAATATACCTATAGGGGTATAAAATGAGTTTTGTAAATACCAAGTTAAATAAAAATCAAATTATTTTTTGGTTTCCAATATACCTATATGGGTATTTAGACAGATCATTAGGAGGTAAATATCATGGCTGTAAAGAAAGTGATCATCGTAGGAGGTGTAGCCGGCGGGGCAACCGCTGCCGCCAGACTCAGAAGGCTGAGTGAAGACATCCAAATCGTTCTTGTGGAACGCGGTGAATACATCTCTTTCGCAAACTGTGGATTGCCGTACTATATCGGCGAAACGATCAAGGACCGCAGCAATCTTCTTGTGCAGACGGTTGAGGGCATGTCGAAACGGTTCAATATAGATATCCGCACTTTAAGCGAAGTAACAAAAATTGATCCGGAGAAGAAGGCTGTCACCATACAAAACTTGCGGACCAATGAAGTGTACGAAGAAACGTACGACAAGCTGCTCTTGTCCCCGGGTGCACGCCCGATTGTGCCGCCTGTTCCGGGGCTGGGAGAAAACAAAACGCTCTTTACGCTTCGCAATATCCCGGATACGGATCGCATCAAAAACTTTGTGGATCAGGAAAAACCGGAACGTGCAGTGATTATTGGCGGCGGTTTTATCGGCCTTGAAATGTCGGAAAACCTTGCACATCGCGGGATTCAAGTGACAATCGTAGAGATGGCAAACCAAGTGATGGCGCCAATCGACTATGAAATGGCGAGCCTTGTACACAACCATTTGAAAGAAAAAGGCGTCCGCCTTGTGTTGGAAAACGGGCTTCAAGCTTTTGCAAATGAAGGAAAAAAAGTGATTTTATCAGACGGGACAGAAATTGAAACGGATATGACGATTTTGGCGATCGGCGTCCGTCCGGAAAACCAATTGGCAAAGGATACGGGCCTTGCTTTGGGCGAGCGCGGCGGCATTGTTGTTAACGAATACTTGCAAACTTCAAATGAAGATATTTACGCAGTCGGTGATGCGGTAGAAGTTGTGGATTACATCAACGGAAACAAGACAATGATCCCGCTTGCGGGACCGGCAAACCGGCAAGGGCGCATTGCCGCCAATAACATCATGGGCAAAAAGGAAAAATACGAGGGGACGCTCGGCACTTCGATTGCAAAAGTATTTGACCTCTCTGTTGCGGTAACCGGCAATAACGAAAAAACGCTGAAACGGCTTGGCGTGTCATACGAAGTCGTCCATATTCATCCGAGTTCGCATGCCGGCTATTATCCGGGCGCCACGCCGATTTCCTTGAAACTGATTTTTGACAAAGATACTGGAAAAATTTTCGGAGCACAGGCGGTCGGTACGGACGGCGCTGATAAACGGATCGATGTCATTGCGACGGCCATTAAAGGCGGCTTAACTGTTGAAGATTTGACGAACCTGGAACTTTCCTATGCTCCGCCATATTCTTCTGCGAAAGACCCGGTCAACATGGCTGGCTATGTCGCTACCAATCTCATGAACGGGGAACTCGAACATGTCCAGTGGCATGAAATTGACAAGATCATTGAAGATGACGGGATTTTGATAGACGTCCGGGAACCGATAGAACGCGAATTCGGCCATATCAAAGGATCGATCAATATTCCGCTGAACGAATTAAGGGACAGGCTCGATGAAATTCCGAAAGACAAAACCGTTTATGTCAGCTGCCAGGTTGGTTTGCGCGGCTATTTGGCTACGAGGATTCTGAAAAACAACGGTTTTGACGTGAAAAACGTGGACGGTGGATGGAAAACATACTCCGGCGTGTTTGGAAGCAACATTGAAAATGACAGCAAAACGACTGTGAATGACAGAGGCGAAACGGAAGTTACAGGTGAAGTACAGGCGGATAAAGTACTGGATGTGAGCGGTCTGGTTTGCCCGATGCCGGTGATCCGCTTGAAAAAAGGCATCGAAACAATTAAAAGCGGCGAAGTGCTTGAACTGCATGCAACAGACAGAGGCGCGCTCAATGATCTTCCGGCATGGTCAAGAAATGCAGGCCATCAAATTTTGAAAACCGAACAAGACGGACCAACGATTAAATTCTGGATTCAGAAAAAATAATAGCGGAGGCGCAATATGACGATCTTAAATATTGTCATCCTGGTATTGATCGTGCTGCTTGTGATTCCCCGCCTGATCCCGGCAAAAGGGGTCAGGCAGATCACCACAGCAACGTTAAAGAATGAATTAAAAGATAAAGGGAAGCAATTTATTGATGTGCGAACGCCTGCAGATTTCAAAGGGAACCACATCAAAGAATTTAAAAACATCCCTTTGCACCAGCTGGCCGAAAAATCTGCACAGCTTTCGAAAGACAAAGAAGTGGTGGTCATCTGCCGAAGCGGGATGAGAAGCAGCAAAGCATGCAAAATTTTAAAGAAACAGGGATTTAAGCAGATCACAAATGTAAAAGGCGGCATGTCAGCGTGGAGATAGCTTGGGATGCCAGATACCCCTCCCTGTATAATTCGGGCAGTCCACTGATAAATAGGTAAGAAGTGCTGATATGTATTGAATTTCCGCTGATATTTTCCAAAAACCGCTGATAAAAGCATGAGAACCGCTGATTTTTTATGAAACAGCATCGGAGATACCCCTTGTAAAACAAAAAGGAGAGAAGACAGATGAACAATGTAACAGTTTATACTACGACGCATTGCCCGTTTTGCGCGATGCTAAAAAACTTTTTAAACGGACAGAACATTCCTTACAGAGAAGTAAATGTGGAAAGGGACCCTGCGATGATGCGGAAACTTGTCGCAACAACCGGGCAGATTGGCGTTCCACAAACCGAAATCAACGGCAAATGGGTGATCGGTTTTGACCCGGAAGGCATTATGCAGGCATTACAAAATTGAGGAGAGATGAAACATGGGAAAAGTAGCGATCATTGCAAGCAACGGCGGATTGTTTGATGCCTATAAAGTATTTAACATTGCAACGGCAGGGGCAGCGTCCGACATGGAGGTGGCCATCTTTTTCACATTTGAAGGATTGAACCTCATCCATAAAGAAGTGCATAAAAATTTGCCGATGCCGGAAGGAAAAGAAAACTATGCGGAAGGTTTTGCGAAAAGCAACACCCCTTCTATTCCTGAACTCGTTGAAATAGCAAAAGACCTGGGTGTAAAATTCATCGCCTGCCAGATGACAATGGATGTCATGGGCCTGAAGAAAGAAGATTTTATCGACGGCACTGAAGTCGGCGGCGCTGTCACTTTTCTCGAATACGCAAAAGATGCGGATGTAACGCTGGCGTTTTGAAAAAGAGCGGAGACTCTCCCTCGAGTCCCCGCTCTTTTTTATTGAATTTCAATCCTTTTTCCGGATGAACCTTCTTTCGTTTTCTTCGGGATGTTGATTTTCAGGACGCCGTTATCAAGGGTGGCGCTGATTTCGTCTTCTTTAATATTGTCGACATAGAACTGCCGGACGAATTCGCCGTAGCGGCGTTCCTGCCGAATGACTTTATTTTTTTCGTCTTTGCTTTCTTCCATTTGGTCGCGTTTTGCGCGGATCGTTAAATAGTTATTGTTCACATCAATCGTAATGTCTTCTTTGGAAAAGCCAGGCAATTCCGCTTCAACGAGATAAGCATCTTCTTTTTCAGTAATATCTGTCCGGAACGAGTTGGCATTACCGTTGAACGGTGTTAAAGCATTTGTGTCAAACATATCATTGAAGGTCTTAAGCATACGTTCGAAAACATCTTCATTCCTTCTGAATGGCATTAAATCAAACATCTCAAAATCCCTCCTTCTACTTACACTATCATTATACCCTGCTGAAATCGGTTTAAAACAAAGATACTATTCAAAATAAATTTGTTCACAAAAGCGTCAAAACTTATTAATAGAACTCCTGCACAAAAAAACGTTAAGATGATACCGAACATAAAAATAACAAAAAGCAGGGGTAATATGAAAAAGAGAGTATGGATAACAGCCATTATCCTATTGGCTATCGTGATCATCGGGGGTGCCGTTTTTTACAGTTGGCACGTGAAAAAGAGCGCGGAGCAAAAAGACGCGCAGCATCCTGCACTGCCGATTCCGGCGGTGCTTAAAGACACCAATCCGGATCCGGATGTGGCGGATTTCACTTTAACCGCACAGCATGGCAAAAAAGAATTTATAGCTGGAAAAACGTCAACGACATACGGGTATAACGGCAATTATTTAGGTCCTGTGATCAGGGTGAGAAAAGGCGAAAAGGTCAATATGACAGTAAAAAACGACTTAAAAGAAGTGACAACGGTACACTGGCATGGCCTTCTGGTACCGGGTTCCGCAGACGGAGGCCCACATAATACGATTTTGCCGGGCAAAACGTGGAAAGTCAGCTTTACCGTAAGCCAGCAGGCAGCCACGCTTTGGTACCATCCGCACCCGATGGGAAAGACGGGTGAACAGGTTTATAAAGGCCTGGCCGGGCTGATTTATGTCGATGATCAAAATTCGGAGAAACTAGATATCCCGAAAGACTACGGAAAAAACGATTTTCCGCTCGTGCTGCAGGACCGCCGTTTTACGAAAAACGGGCAATTGTCCTATAAATTGGACATGAACGACCAAGTATTCGGCTTTCAGGGCACGACCGAACTCGTCAACGGCGTAATCCAGCCGCAATTGACAGTCAAACGCGGTCTTGTCCGCCTCCGGATTTTAAACGGCTCAAACGGCAGGACGTATAATCTGCACCTAAGCGGCAACCAAACATTTACGCAAATTGCATCTGACGGCGGGTTCCTTGCATCGCCGGTGAAAATGAAAAAACTGACACTTTCAGCCGGAGAGCGCGCGGAAATCCTTGTTGATTTTTCCAAGCTAAGAGACGGCGGTATGCTCCAGTTGAAAAACGGAAAAGAAACGCTGATGTATTTTAAAGTTAAAGGCAAATACACAAAATCTTACAGCGTCCCAAGGAAACTTGCAACCATTAAGAAAATCCCGGATTCAAAAGCGGTCAAAACCCGCAAATTTGTGATGAGCGGCATGGGCCCGAATGTCAGCATCAACGGCAAGAAAATGGATATGAACCACATTGATGAAACAGTGAAACTGCATTCCATCGAAATTTGGGAAATCAAAAACGCTTCAACTTCCATGGGGACGAAAAAAATGGTCCATCCGTTCCATATTCACGGCGTCCAGTTCCAGATTTTGAGCATCAACGGCAAAACGCCGCCTGCCAATGAGCAGGGCTGGAAAGATACGGTGCTTGTCCATCCGGGCGATACAGTGAAAGTCATCATGCGGTTCCCGTTTAAAGGGATTTACATGTACCACTGCCATATCCTCGAACATGAAGACTTGGGCATGATGGGGCAGTATGAAGTGAAATAACGAAAAAGGGCGGGAATGTGTCCCGCTCTTTTTGGTATGGGAAGAAGCAGGTTAGAAGCTGCAAGAAAACTGCACAAGCAGGTTAAAAAATGTAAAAAAGCAGCGGTATCCGATTATTTGGAATCCGTGCCTCGCAAGAAACCGATATACTGGAAAGGGCGCCTGCACAGTGGTAAAAACCTGCGGATGCTTTCTGTGCGGGTCTGGTTCATTGAAGGCAACATTCCTGCCCCCATCCCGCTGCAACAGGTTACAAGTTTTCCTGCCCTTCCAGGTGAAGGGCCAAGGAAAACAAGGCAATGCCGTCCGCTTTTTTCGGGTCAATGCCGGTTACATCGCGGATCTGTTTCAGCCTGTAATGGAGCGTATTGATATGCACATGCAGGGCAGCGGCCGTTTTTTTCAGGGACAGGTCATGGGCGAGAAAGGCCTGCAATGTTTCAAGCAGGCCGGAGTGGCTGTACAGTTTCCCGATCGTTCTTTGTACAAACGCATTCCGTGTATCGTCCTGCACTTCCTGGACCAAAAGATCAAGCAGCAGGTCTTCGTAAAAGACGATGCTGCCCGTTTTTTCGGCGGATGCCAGGGCTTTTTGCGCTTCTTTAAATGATTGGCGAATGACTACTGTGCCGGCTGTTTTCCCGGCTCCGGCCGCACAGGGGATGCCGTATTTCCAAGCGAATTCATGCTGGACGGCTTCGAAACGGCTCCTGAGGCTGCGGGCGGCAAACGGTGTTTCTGCACTGATCAGCAGCAGAAAAAGCCCGGGCCCCCAGCGGACGATTAGATCCCGGCTGTTCTCAAATTCCGCCTGCAGCAAGCGAAAAGCATCTGTTTCCACCGCTTGCGGGATCTCCGCTTTTAACAAGCAGCAAATATGCGGATCCTGCACCGGAATCCCGAGCATCATCCCGCGTTCGGCAAAATGCTGGTCATAGGCCTCAAGATTCACCCATTCGTAAAAGTAAGCCTCAAGCCCCCTTGTTTTCGACTGGATTTGTTCAGTCCGGACGGTTTCCTGAATGATCAATTCCGTCAGCCGCCGGATCAATTCCGCATAATGTTCAACTTTTTCCGGGTTTCCCGTCACCCCGATCACCCCGATGGTCCGGCCTTCAAACCGGATTGGCATGTTGATCCCCGACCGCACGCCTTCCATCTGCGCCGCCATTTTTTCATCAATGTACAGCTTCCGGCCCGTTTGAAAAACTTTGCGCGCCCCTGCATGGATATGCCCGATCCGTTCTTTTTGCGTCGAGGCAATAATCACCCCGCTTTCATCCACGACGATGATATCCTCATCCATCACCGATTGCACTTCATTTACGATATTTTTAGCAAGTTTCGGGTATAATAGCATCTCGGCCCACCTTTGTATAAAAGTCTAAAAAACAAGCAAAAGAAACCGGTAAACTTTGTATCTTTATCTATATCATTCCCCATGATTTAGATTTATCATAAAAAGAAACAGAAAACAATTTTTTGACTGTATCAATGATCAAAAAGAACGGGGGAATGTTTCATGATTGAAAGCGGGGCCAAAGAAAAACTGATTCAAGTCGTCGGCCGGGAAAATTACGATGACACGCAGGCGGGCCGGCTTGTATATTCCTATGACGCCAGCCCGCAGTTCCAGGCGATGCCGGATGCGGTTGTCGCGCCGCGCAATAAAGCAGAAGTGCAGGCGATTGTGAAGCTTTGCAACGAATACCGGATTCCGGTCGTCCCGCGCGGATCCGGCTCCAACCTTTGCGCCGGCACATGCCCGGTGGAAGGGGGGATTGTGCTCGTTTTTAAGCATATGAACCGCATCCTTGAGATTGACGAAGAGAATCTGACGGTGACGGTTGAGCCCGGCGTGATCACGCTCGATATGATCAAAGCGGTGGAAGCAAAGGGGCTGTTTTATCCGCCGGACCCGAGTTCGATGAAGATTTCGACCATTGGCGGCAATATCAACGAAAATTCCGGCGGGCTGCGCGGTTTGAAATACGGGGTGACCCGCGACTATGTGCTGGCACTTGAAGCCGTGCTTGCAAGCGGCGAGGTCATCCGCACCGGCGGAAAACTGGCGAAAGATGTAGCCGGCTACGATTTGACGCGGCTTTTGGTCGGTTCGGAAGGTACTTTGGCCATTCTTACGGAAGCGACCTTGAAACTTGTGCCGATGCCGGAAACGAAAAAGACGATGCTTGCACTCTATCAGGATATCGAAGCGTGCGCGCAAACGGTTTCCGACATTATTGCGAACCGGATCATCCCGGCGACGCTGGAATTTCTGGACCAGCCGACACTGCAGGCGGTGGAAGCTTTTGCGCATATCGGCCTACCAACCAATGTGAAGGCAGTGCTTTTGATCGAGCAGGACGGCCCGCAGGAAGTGGTGGAACGCGATATTGAAAAGATCGCGGAAATTTGCCGCAAGCAACATGCAGTCGATGTAAAGGTGGCAGCTTCCCCGGAACATGCGGAAGCGCTCATGACGGCAAGAAGGAGCGCTTTAAGCGCACTCGCCCGCCTGAAGCCGACAACGATTTTGGAAGATGCGACCGTGCCGCGTTCCGAAGTCGCAAAGATGGTGGTGGCAATCAATGAAATTGCTGAAAAATACGGGCTCCATATCGGGACATTCGGCCATGCGGGGGACGGGAATCTGCACCCGACCTGCCTTGCCGATATCCGGGATCAGGACGAAATGGAGCGGGTTGAAAAAGCCTTTGCGGAAATTTTTCAAAAAGCGATTGAACTGGGCGGCACGATTACCGGCGAACATGGCGTCGGGAGGGCGAAAGCGCCGTATCTTGAATGGAAACTCGGGGAAACGGGCATTGGCGTCATGAATGCGATTAAAAATGCGCTGGACCCGAACCATATTTTAAATCCCGGCAAAGTCTTTGCCAAAGAAACGGATCGAGTGGTGATGGAAAAATGATTACAGCCGAACAACAAAAAGAAATCCAGCAGAAATTCAGGGAAAGGATGGACGAAGACCAGCTGCTGAACTGCATGCGCTGCGGCTTTTGCCTGCCATCCTGTCCGACCTATATTGAATCGGGGTTCAAAGAATCGCACTCGCCGCGCGGCCGGATTGCATTGATGAAAGCCGTTGTGGACGGCATTATCGAACCGGATGAAGATGTGGAGCGCTCTTTGGACTTGTGCCTCGGCTGCCGGGCTTGCGAATCGGTATGCCCGTCCGGCGTCCAGTACGGGCATCTTTTGGAAGAAGCGCGGGATATTATCCAGCAGTCGAAGAAAAAGAAGCAGTCCCTGCCGGTAAAAGTGCTCCGCAAAGCGGTCTTTGAAGAATTGTTCCCGCACCAGAACCGGATGCGCGCTTTAACAGGCCTGATCGGTTTTTACCAGCGGAGCGGCCTGCAAAAAGCGGCGCATGCGACAGGCGCTTTAAAGCTTCTGCCGAAAAATTTATCGTCCATGGAAAAAGTGCTGCCAAAAATTCCAAAATGGAAGGAAATGAAACAGCGCCCGGAACATTTGATGCCAAAAGCGGAAGTGAAAAAACGCGTTGCCTTTTTTACCGGCTGCCTGATGGACACGATGTTCATGGAAACCAATGATGCGACATTGAAACTATTGCAGCTTGCCGGCTGTGAGGTTGTCATCCCGCAGGACCAGGCATGCTGCGGGGCGCTGCATGGCCATGGCGGCGAAAAAGAGATGGCAAAGGACCTTGCCCGCCGCAATATCAAGGCTTTTGAAGATTTGCGCGCTGATTATATTATCACGAATGCCGGCGGCTGCGGCGCTTATTTAATCGATTACGGCCATTTGTTAAAAGACGATCCGGAATGGGCGGAACGGGCAGCGGCATTTTCAAGCAAAATAAAAGATATTTCCGCTATTCTCGTAGAGCTGGGCTTCCATAAACGGAAACTCAGCCTCCCGCACCAGGTGGTCACGTACCAGGATTCATGCCATTTGCGCAATGTGATGAAGACCTCTTCCGCGCCGCGCCTGCTCATTGGCGCCATCGAAAATGTAGAATTCCGGGAAATGAAGGAAGCGGACCACTGCTGCGGGTCGGCCGGCATTTACAATATTGTCGAGTCGGAGATGTCCATGCAAATTTTGGACCATAAAATGGAAAATGCAAAAGCGACACATGCCACAACCATTGTGACCGCCAACCCGGGCTGCCTGCTGCAAATGAAACTCGGGATCGAACGGGCCGGTTTAAGCGGAAAAGTCCGCGCTGTCCATATCGCCGACCTGCTGATCGAAGCAATGGGGGAAAAAACGCCGGTATAAAGCGCAAAGCAAGAAAAAACGCAACATTTTCAAGCAGCAGGCATGGCAGCTTTGCGATTTACCCATGGATACGGACATGACTAATGGAAAGCAATCAAAACCGCTGAGCGCGCACTGCCCGGCGGTTTTTCCTGTTTCCGGCTTCCGGGGAACAGGGCATTGCTATCAGTTGAATAATTTGTAGAAATTGTTATGATAAAAGAAACTTGAATGAAGCATATTCGGGACAATATACTCATAAACGGGCGGGTAAGCTTGCATCTTGTGGACAGAACGGTAAAATGAATGGAGTGTCACGGATTGATCTTGAAAAATTTTTTGCCGGACCGGCAAGTGAAATCGGTGCTGTCAATCAGGCCGGAAGAATTAAAAAAGCATGGCATTAAAGCCATCATCACCGATTTGGACAATACATTGGTCGAGTGGGACAGGCCGATTGCGCCGCCAAAACTGGTCCAATGGTTCCAGGACATGCAGGAACATCATATCAAAATCACGATTGTTTCCAATAATAATGAAATGCGGGTCAAAACATTTGCGGACCCGCTTGGCATCCCGTTTCTTTTCAGAGCGAGAAAACCGCTTGGCAAAGCATTCCGCAAGGCGCTTGCTATCATGGACGTGAAAAAGGAAGAAACCGTCGTGATCGGCGACCAGCTTTTGACCGATGTGCTCGGCGGCAACAGAAGCGGTTTTTATACGATTCTCGTCGTCCCGGTTGCGCAATCAGATGGCTTTGCGACGAAACTCAACCGGATGATTGAACGCCGGATTATGGGCTGGTTCAGGAAAAAAGGTTATTTGACTTGGGAGGATTGAATTTGGAAAAAGAAGCTGTCCATTGTATCGGCTGCGGGGCGCTCATCCAGACGGAAGATCCGGATGAGGCAGGCTACGCGCCAAAATCTGCGCTGGAAAAAGAGCAGGTCATTTGCCAGCGCTGCTTCAGATTGAAACATTACAATGAAGTGCAGGACGTGCCGCTTACAGACGATGATTTTTTAAAAATTTTAAACCGGCTCGGGCAGGTGGATGCGCTGGTTGTAAAAATTGTCGATATTTTTGATTTCAACGGGTCCTGGCTGCCGGGATTCCACCGTTTCGCAGGCAAAAACCCGGTTCTTTTAATCGGCAATAAAGAGGATCTCCTGCCAAAATCGGTGAAAAGAGCGAAAATGGCCAACTGGATGAAGCAGCAGGCGAAAGAACTCGGGCTCCGTCCGGCCGATGTGCTGCTTGTGAGCGCGGCAAAGGGGCACGGCATGGATGAAGCGATGGCTGCCATCGAACAGTACCGGAACGGGAAAGATGTGTATGTTGCCGGCTGCACGAATGTTGGGAAATCCACTTTTATCAACCGCATTATACGGCAGGCAACAGGGGAAAAAGATGTCATCACCACATCCTATTTTCCGGGGACGACGCTGGATATGATCGGCATCCCGCTTGATGACGGCACATCTCTTTATGACACGCCGGGGATCATCAACCACCACCAGATGGCGCATTTCGTCGGGAAAAACGAATTAAAGGTGATTACACCGAAAAAAGAAATCAAGCCGGCTGTATTCCAGCTGAATGAACGGCAGACGCTGTTTTTCGGCGGCCTTGCGCGGCTTGATTATATAAAAGGCGGCAGACGGTCATTTGTCTGCTATGTTTCAAATGCTTTAAAGATTCACCGTACAAAACTTGAAAATGCGGATGATTTGTATGCGCGCCAGCTCGGGGAACTGCTCCAGCCGCCGGGAAAAGCGGAAGCCGCGGATTTCCCGGCGCTCGTTCGCCATGAATTTTCCATTAAAGAAGGAAAGACGGATATTGTTTTTTCCGGGCTTGGCTGGGTGACGGTCAACGAACCGGGCGCCGTTGTCGCGGCCTATGTGCCAAAGGGCGTCCGCATCATGCTGCGCCGGTCGTTGATCTGAAAAAGGTTCTGTTTTTAACGGGGAGTGAGAAATATGCGCGATTTATACGGGGTGATCGGTGACCCGATTGCCCATTCGCTGTCGCCTGCGATGCACAATGAAGCATTCCGGGCACTCGGGCTTGATGCAGACTATCATGCTTTCCATGTCACACCGGAAAATCTGGAAGCCGCCGTAAACGGCATGAAAGCAATCGGCGTGGCCGGATTTAATGTGACCATTCCGCATAAGCAGGCGATCATGCCGTATCTCGATGACATTGATCCGCTTGCGGAAACGATCGGTGCCGTTAATACCGTAATCCGCACCCCACACGGATGGGTCGGGTATAATACGGACGGCCCGGGGTTTATGCAGGCGCTGAAAGAAGAAAGCGGACGGGTGCTTTCCGGGGAAAAAGTGCTTGTCATCGGCGCGGGCGGTGCGGCAAGAGCGATTTATTATACGCTTTGCCGGGAAGGGGCGGTAACCGTTGATCTGTGCAACCGCACGGTAAAAAAAGCGGAAGAAATGCGGGACGAAAGCCCTTTTCCGTGCCCGTCGAAGGTGCTTACGCTTAAAGAAGCGGAAGAACAGCTGGGGAATTATACGCTGATTGTGCAGACGACGTCGATCGGCATGCATCCGGATACAGACGCGCAGCCGCTTTCCCTCCGCTATTTAAAGCCTGGTGCGTTTGTGTCTGATATCATATACAATCCTTTTGAAACGAAATTTTTAAAAGAAGCAAAAAAACGCGGCGCCCGGGTGCAGAACGGCCTCGGCATGTTTATCTACCAGGGGGCCATTGCGTTTGAAAAATGGACCGGCGTAAAGCCGGATACCGGGAAAATGAAAAAGATCGTTGAAGGCATTTTAGGAGGAAGTTCATGTTAACAGGTAAACAAAAACGTTTTTTGCGGGCAAAAGCCCACCATTTGAGCCCGATTTTTCAGGTCGGAAAAGGCGGGGTCAATGAAAATATGGTCAAACAGGTGCAGGAGGCGCTTGAAGCGCGGGAACTGTTAAAAATCAGCGTCCTGCAAAACTGCGAGGAAGATAAGGATTCTGTTGCCGCAGCACTTGCAGAAGGGGCGCATGCGGAACTCGTGCAAATCATCGGCAATACGATTGTCCTTTATAAAGAATCGAAAAACCATAAAGAGATTGTTTTGCCTTAAGGGTGGGCGGCATGAAAAAAGTGGGTATTTTAGGGGGGACGTTCGACCCTCCGCATATCGGCCATTTGATTATAGCGAACGAAATTTTGCAGGATCTGAAACTTGACGAAGTCCGTTTTATGCCGAACCAAAATCCGCCCCATAAAGAAAAAACGGCCGGCATCACCGGATGTGACCGGATCAAAATGCTCACGCTTGCCATTTCGGGGCAGCCGGCATTTACGATTGAGGCCATAGAGATGGAGAGGCCCGGCCGCTCCTACACATATGACACAATGGTGCTGCTTAAAAAGCGGGAACCTGATACGGACTTTTATTTTATCATTGGCGCGGATATGATCGAATATTTGCCGAAATGGCGGAATATCGACCAGCTCGTCCGGCTTGTCCGCTTTGTCGGCGTCAACCGGCCGGCATATTCGCACCAGACAAAGTATCCTGTCCAATTTGTTGAAATTCCGGAAATTCATATTTCCTCCTCGCTGATCCGTGAACGCCTGGAAAAAAAACGGTCGGTAAAATATTTAATTCCGGATGCAGTGTGGGAATATATAAAGGAGCATCATTTATATGGAACGTGAGAAAGCATTGGAACTTGTGAAAGCCCAGCTGACGGAGCGCCGTTATATCCATACGCTCGGCGTTGCCGAAAGCGCCGTCTGGCTGGCGGAAAAATATCATGCTGACCGGAAAAAAGCGGAACTTGCGGCGATTTTCCATGATTATGCAAAATTCCGTCCGGAAGAGGAAATGAAGCAAATCATCATCGATCAAAAGATGGATGAACGGCTGCTTTCTTTCCATCATGAATTATGGCATGCCCCTGTTGGCGCTTATCTGGTGGAAAAAGAAGCCGGCGTCACTGACCGGGAAGTGCTCGATGCCATTAAATACCATACATCGGGCAGGGCCGGGATGACGCTGCTTGAGAAAATTGTATATCTGGCTGATTATATTGAACCGGGCCGGAATTTTCCGGGTGTCGAAGAAGCAAGGCGGCTTGCGGGCAAAGATCTCGATGAAGCGGTGTTGTATGCAGCCGGGCACACCATTGCATTTTTAATTGGCCGGAATCAGCCTGTTTTTCCGGATACGATTGCTTTATACAATGATTTAGTGATGAAGGAAGAAGGGGCGTAAATGGACAATCAGACGTTATTAAAAACAGTCGTAAAAGCTTGCGATGATAAACGTGCGGAAGACATCGTCGTTCTGGATATGCGCGGGATTTCATTGATTGCGGATTATTTTCTGATTTGCAATGGGAACTCCGATAAACAAATTCAGGCGATCGCCCGCGAAGTGAAAGAAAAAGCGGAAGAAGCAGGAACTGCGGTCCGGCGCATGGAAGGGTTTGAAGAAGGGAAATGGGTGCTGATTGACCTTGGGGATATTGTCGCCCATATTTTTAACCGCGATGAACGGAATTACTATAACTTGGAAAGGCTTTGGGGAGACGCGCCGGCTGTCAGTGCGGAGAGCGTTCTGCAATGAGTTACGAAAATTTCGCCTATGTATACGATGCGTTGATGGAAGAGGCGCCCTATCCGCAATGGCTGCAGTGGGTGATGCGCCAAAGGGAGCGGAATGGTGTCAAAGGAAGGCGCATGCTTGATCTTGCCTGCGGTACCGGTGAACTGTCACTGCTGCTTGCACGGGAAGGCTTTGAAGTAACGGGCGTTGATTTATCAGAAGACATGCTTGCCGTAGCGAGCGGAAAAGCACTGGCTGAAGGGGCCCGCATCACTTTCCTCAAGCAGGATATGCGCGCGCTTTGCGGCCTGCATGATTTTGATATTGTCGCGATTTTCTGTGATTCCCTGAACTACTTGGAAACGGAAACGGATGTGAAAGAAACGTTTCGGCATGTGCATGCAGCCCTGAAGGCGGGGGGAATGTTTTTGTTTGACGTGCATTCCGTTTATAAAACAGATGTGCTATTCCCGCATCACACTTTTGCCGATAACGGGGACGAGGTTTCCTATATCTGGAACTGCTTTCCGGGTGAGGGCCCGCATGCCGTTGAACATGATCTCAGCTTTTTCGTATATGATGAGAAATCCGGCTTGTATGAACGGTTTGACGAGTTACATAAACAGCGGACGTTTCCGGTTGCTGATTATGAAAACTGGCTTACGGAATCGGGCTTCGATTGTATGCCGCCCGCTGCCGATTTTACAGAAGAAGCGCCCGGCCCAAAAAGCGAAAGGATATTTTTTACGTGCATCAAACGATAAAAGCATTCTGCCCGCGCAGAATGCTTTTTTTGAAAAAATTTTAAAAAAGAAGCAGGAATAAACAGAAAGATGTCGAAATATCATGGTGTGCCGAATTGCCCGGCCACCGCGTCCGTGTCCTCCTTAAATTTCTCGTGTGTCGCTTCAAACAGTTTTTCGAATAAGCCATCCGTCCCTTTTTCAAGCACCTTTAATCCTTCGCCGGTGATACCGCCCTTTACCGTCACTTTTTCCTGCAGGGCAGGCAGCGTATAAATTTGTTGCTTCAAAAGTTCCCCCAGGCCGATCAGCATCTCAGCCGTTAATATGCAGGCGGTGTCGCTGTCAATCTTTGTTTTGCGGACGGCTCCTTCTATCATTTTTTGCGCCAAAAAACTGAAAAAAGCAGGGCCGCAGCTGACCAGATCTGATGCCACTCTCGTGATTTGCTGGCCAACTTCAACCGGGGTGGATATTTTGGAGAACAGTGTTTTTACTTTTTCCTGCCACTCGCTTGTGCACTGGCTGCCAAATGTCAGCAAAACCGCACCGGCAGCTGCCCTGTTCGTGATGCTCGGGATGGCCCTTGCGCACGAGCAGGGGACCATTGCGGCGAGCTGCCCGACTGTAACGGGGCTTGTAATGCTGACAAGGCACTGTTCATTCCGGAAGGCGCCTCCGGCCTTCTCCAGAATGCCGTGCATCTCAAGCGGTTTAACACACAACAAAATTAAATCGCTCTCCAAAATGGTATTTTCTATATTCTCAACCTGAATCCCGGGATACTTGTTTGCAAGTTTTGCGGCTTTTTCAGGTGTGCGATTTGTGATCCGGAATTGTGCAGGCGTAACGGCTTTTGTTTCTATCAAAGCTTCAATTAACATGCTGCCCATATTTCCCGTTCCGATCACGCCAATGTCCATGCTGGTTTCCCTCCTCAAGCCGCCGATCTTTCAGCGCCCGGTACAATATATGCGCAGATCCGGGCGATTATGTATCTGAAAAAAGAAAAACAGAGGTGAAGGTCTTTGAAAACGTTGTTTCTCAAATACCGCTGGCATGCTGCTGCAGCTGTGGCAGCCATTACGATTGCAATCTTTTACTATTTTAGCCAAAATGGAGGTATGGACACCGCGTCCGGGGCTTACCGGCAACCCGAAACGGCCGTGCAGTCCGGACAAACTGAGGGGGGCGGGACGGATGTGCAAAATCACTCGACCCAAAACACCGCACAAACGCAATCCTCGGCCCAAACGCAGAACGCTGCCGAAGTTTACGTGGATGTGAAAGGCGCGGTGAAGCATCCCGGCATCTACAAAGCGGAAGCGGATGACCGGGTCTATGACCTCATTCAGGAAGCGGGGGGTTTTAACGAAAACGCCGACCGGAATCAGGTCAATCTCGCGCAGAAGGTAAAAGATGAAATGGTAATCGAGGTGCCGAAAAAAGGCGAAAAAGCGGCTTCTGCCCAAACTGCCCCGGCGGCTGCCGGAATTTCAGCACCCGCTTCCGCTTCTTCCGGGACGGCGGCAAGCAGTGAAGCGGCCGCACAGGTCAATATCAATACGGCCGACCAGACCCAGCTTGAGACGCTTCCGGGCATCGGGCCGTCAAAAGCTGCGGCTATTATCGAATACCGGGAGAAAAACGGACCTTTTCAAAAGCCGGAAGATTTGAAAAATGTGTCGGGGATTGGGGACCAGACTTTTGCCAAAATCGAAAATTCCATCACTTTACAGTAAGGATGAGCAGAAAGGAAGAGAAAAATGGACCGGATTTCCTGGAACCAGTATTTTTTGGCGCAAAGCCATTTATTATCCTGGCGGAGCACCTGTTCAAGGCTTGCAGTTGGGGCGACGATCGTCAGGGATAAAAGAATTATCGCAGGCGGCTACAATGGATCCATCGCGGGGGACGAACACTGTATTGACAAGGGCTGCTATGTGATTGACGGGCATTGCGTGCGGACGATCCACGCTGAAATGAATGCCATTTTGCAATGTGCAAAATTCGGGGTGGCGACAAACGGCGCGGACCTCTATGTAACCCATTACCCGTGCCTGCACTGTACCAAAGCGATCATTCAGGCAGGGATTCAAAACGTGTACTATGCACAGGATTACCGGGTGCATCCGTATGCAAGAGAGCTTTTTGAAAAAGCGGGGGTGCATGTCGAGCATGTCCCGTTCCATCCGGAAACACTCGATATCCGGGCAAGCGAAAAAGCCAAACTGGTGGAGAAATTATTCATGATTGCAAAGGACCACGGGGCGGAAGCGGCAGAACTGGAGGAATTGCAGCAAATGGCGGCGGCATTATTTGCAGGCGCTTATCAAGAAACGGAAACGGGATCCGTTCCGAAAGCGTAACAAGGTGATGGTGTGAAAGGCAACTGGCTGTTCGCCGCGCTCGCTGCATTAAGCGGCATCCTGGTTGGCCTTCACGCGCCGCCGCTTCTGGTTCTTTCGGCCCATTTGATTTGGATCCGGATTTTCCTGTCCCGGAACCGGCCTTTGCTCCTGTTGTCCGCCGTTTTTTACGGGTTGGGGATTTTTAGCGGTTATTTCCAGGCATTTGCGTATGATACAAAATTTCATGCCGGCAGTGCCCGGATGCCCGTCCGTTTCAGCGATTATCCGCGCATCGACGGGAACGCGGTCAAGGGAAAGGCGGAAGCCGGAAAAGAAACGTTTATGTTAACGTATTACGCCGGGAGCGAGGCAGAACTGGAAACCTTGAAACAAACTTTATCCCCCGGAACGGTTTGCATGGCTCAAGGGGAACTGGAAGCTCCTGAGCCAAACCGCAACCCGTCCGCATTTCATTACCGCAACTATTTGGCCCATCAGCATATCCACTGGATTTTAAAAGCGGACCGGCTTTCCGCGTGCAACAGCCCGCCGCAGCATCTGCACGGTTTCTTGAAAAAAATCCGCCACCGCTCCCTGCTTCAAATTCAAAAAACATTTCCGGAAAAATCTGTACCGTACGCAGAAGCGCTTTTGTTTGGCGAGCAAACAGACTTTGATGACGATGTGTACCAGCTTTACCAGCGGCTTGGCGTTGTCCATCTGCTTGCCATTTCCGGGCTTCACGTACAACTCGTTGCCGGGTTTTGCTACTATTTGCTCATCCGGCTCGGGCTGACAAGGGAACGTGCCACCGTTTGCTTACTGGGGGTGATGCCGGTTTATGCGGGATTATGCGGCATGAACCCGCCAGTTGTCCGGTCGGCGGCAATGACGATGCTGCTTGTGCTGGCCGGGCAAAAAAAACTGCCGATCGGGCCGCTTGATGCTTTGTCCATCTGTTTCATTTTGTACGGACTAAAAAATGCGAATATTGTGTACAATATCGGATTCCAGCTCTCTTTTTCTGTTTGCGCCGCGCTGCTTCTTTCAGGGCCTCTTCTAGAGCGGTTCCGGGGCCCGTTGCAAAAAGGGCTCGCGATTTCGTTCATTTCCCAGCTTGCGGCACTTCCCATCCTATCTTATTCATTTTATGAGTTTTCCATTGCGGGGCTTGTTGCCAATCTTTTTTATGTACCGCTTTATACGTATGTGCTGCTCCCGCTTGCTGCGCTTGCCTTTGTTACAGAATGGGTGGCGCCGCCGCTGTTTTCCGTCTTTGCCGCGTGCTTTGACGGGCTCGTTCGGCTTTCGGAAAAAACGGGGGAAGCGATCGACGGCCGCTGGTCCACGCTCGTTACCGGGAGGCCGCCATACTGGGGATTGATCCTGATGGCAGGTGCGGGAGTTTATTGTTTGGCGGCGATGGAAAACGGCAAGAAAACGATCCGGGCTGTCCTGCCGCTTGTTTGTGTTCTCATGCTCCTCCTTGCGGCAAACGGGTATCCGCTTTTCGGCAAAATCACCTTTATCGACGTCGGGCAGGGGGACAGTATTTTAATCCGGCTACCGCTTTCAAGGGGGGCGTATTTAATTGACACAGGTGGGACCGTCCGGTTTCCGGAACCGGCATGGAAAAGAAGGGAGCATCCGTTTGAAACCGGCAAAGATATTGTGGTGCCATTTCTAAAAAGCCAGGGGATTACGACGATTGATAAGCTGATTTTAACGCACAGCGACGAGGACCATATCGGCGGCGCAACGGCTGTGATCACATCTCTCCACGTCAAAGAAATCCATATCTCGCCCCATTCATGGGAAAAACCGCTCATGCAGAAGGTGCTCGCTTGCGCCCGCCAGAAAAAAATCCCGGTGTATGAGATGAAAAACGGGGACGGATGGCAAAACAAATCGGGGGTATTTCAATATCTTTCGCCGTTTGACGAAACGTATGAGGGGAATAATGACTCGCTTGTCCTTTATGCGAAAACAGGTGGAAAGACGTGGCTGTTTACCGGGGACCTTGAGCAGGAAGGAGAAGAAAAACTTGTGGCGGCTTATCCGGATATCCGTATTGACGTATTAAAAGCCGGGCATCACGGCAGCAAAACTTCGACAAGCGAAACGCTCATCCGGAAGTATCATCCGCGGATCGCCGTCATCTCTGTCGGAAAGCATAACCGTTTCGGGCATCCGTCTCCGGGAGTGGTCAAACGGCTCAGCGAAAACGGGGTATTCATTTTCCGGACGGATGAGGACGGGGCGGTGCAATACCGCTTTTTCAAAGAAAAGGGAACCTTTTCAACCGTCCTCCCATAATATACATTAATTAAAAAAGCGTCCGGAATGGCTCCGGCACTGCCCGGAGCGGGGCTATCTGCCAATGAAGTCTGCTGCAGTTGCAATGATAAACATCAGCGCAAAAAACAAAAAAGAGATGAGAAAACCTGCTCCGGCATCGGCGACATCATTCGTTTTCGACTGGACATCCTGCTCGAATTCGTTCATCCAAATCCCTCCCTGTTTTTTGATTATATGATAATTTCAGAACGATTTCCACCGTTTTGGATGGAGTTGTCATTCATAGATATCCGGCTGCGTGTGACAATAAGGGTACGGGTCCACCGTTAACGGAAAAGCTTCCCGGGACTGTTCCGTTAACGTTTATATAGATAAAGGGGATTTTACGGATCCCCTTTTCCATTTGTTTTCTGCTTGCAACAATGCGCCCGTTCTCTTAACATAGGGGGTAAGAAAGGTTTGGGAGCGGAACAGAATGGATGAATTATGGAAAAAGATTGAGCGCGGGCAATTTTCCCCGCTTTATTTATTGTACGGCGCAGAAGATTATTTCATTCAAAAAACGAAACAGAAATTGCTGGATTATGCGCTCACTCCGGAAGAGGCGGATTTTAATTATGCTTCGTATGACCTGGAGGAGGTGCCGGTCGAGACAGCGATCGAAGATGCGGAAACATTCCCTTTTATGGGGGAGAGGCGGCTCGTGATTGCGCACCACCCGTTTTTTTTGACTGCTGAAAAGCAGAAACAGAAAGTGGAACACCGGCTGGACAAGCTGGAAGCATACGTGAAGTCTCCCGCCCCTTACACGGTTTTCGTGCTGGTTGCGCCTTATGAAAAACTGGATGAACGGAAAAAACTGGTGAAATTGATCAAAAAGCAGGCCGCAACTTTCCAGGCAAAAAAATTAAATGAAAGGGAGCTTGAAGGGTGGCTTGTCTCCCGCGCCGCTGAAGAAGGCTGCCGGATTGGCAGGAAGGCAGTGGAACATTTGGTTTCCCTTGCCGGCACCAATATGAATGCGCTCGATCATGAAATAAATAAGCTAGCCCTGTATGCCGGAAGCGGCAATGAAATAACAGATGGAATGGTGGAAATGCTGACGGCGCGGTCGCTGGAGCAAAATGTATTTGAACTCGTTGAAAAAGTGGTTCACCGCCGCATTGATGAGGCGCTCCGGATCTATTATGACCTTTTAAAACTTAATGAGGAGCCGATTAAAATATTGGCGCTCCTTGCCGGCCAGTTCCGGCTCATCTACCAGACGAAAGAACTGGCGAGGCTCGGCTACGGCCAGCAGCAAATCGCATCTTATTTAAAAGTGCATCCATACAGGGTAAAGCTGGCGGCGGGGCAGGCGGGGCTTTTTTCCGCGGATGAACTGAACCGGATCATGGCGCTGCTTGCCGACAGCGACTACCGGATGAAATCGGGCGGGCTGAAAAAAGAAATGATCATTGAAATGTTTTTGTTTCAACTGCATGAAATGAAGGCAAAATAAAAAAGACGCGGATCGCGCGTCTTTTTTATTTTGGTGCGTTACGCCTGTGCGGATAATTTTTTCATCAGGCGTGATTTTTGGCGGCTTGCCGCATTTTTATGGATAAGGCCTTTAGATGCAGCTTTATCAAGGCGTTTTACCGCATCGACTAAAAGTTCTTTTGCGTTTTCGTCGTTGTTTTCAACCGCTGCTTCAAACTTTTTCACTGCCGTGCGCATGGCGGATTTTGCCGCTCTATTTTGAGCATAGTTTTTTTCGTTCACTTTTACGCGTTTAATCGCAGATTTAATGTTTGGCACCCGTTTCACCTCCTACGAGCAAACCTTGTTTGGCTCGTCCACATTCACTTTAGAACAAATGATATTGTAACAAATGGAAGACGAGATTGCAATACATTGGGCCGGAATTTGCACAAAACGAATGGTCTGCCGGGAATGGGGAAAAACAAGGATAAAGGAAACGGCAAAAAGGAGGAAGACGAACAAATGGATCTTAGTGTTTATTCCGTCCGCACAGATTTAGCGATTGAAGCGCGCGATCTTGCAGTGGAAGAGAAAGTGAAGAACCGGGAAAGCGAAGAATTGGAAGGCGTAACGGTGGAAGAACGGACCGTAAACGATATGAAAGTGACGACGGTTCAAATTTCCAAAAAAGGGGAAAAAGTCATCGGAAAAAAGGCCGGGAATTATTTGACCATTGAAATGCAGGGCATCCGCAGCGGGGATACGGACATCCAGCAAAAGGTGGAAGAAGTGTTCGCGGATGAGTTTAACCAATATTTGAAGCATTTAAATATTGGAGAGGAAGCGAGCTGCCTTGTTGTCGGGCTCGGCAACTGGAATGTGACGCCTGATGCGCTCGGCCCGCTTGTTTGCGAAAAAGTACTCGTCACCCGCCATCTGTTTAAAATCGAGCCGGAAAACGTTGAATCGCGCTACAGGCCGGTGAGCGCGATTGCCCCGGGGGTCATGGGGCTGACCGGAATCGAAACGAGCGATATTATATTCGGCGTCAGTGAAAAATCGAAACCGGATTTTATTATTGTCGTCGATGCACTTGCATCCCGTTCGCTGGAAAGGGTGAATGCCACGATCCAGATCTCGGATACGGGCATTCAGCCGGGATCCGGTGTTGGCAACAAGCGGAAAGAATTGTCGAAAGAAACGCTCGGTGTGCCGGTTGTTGCGATCGGCGTTCCGACAGTGGTGGACGCCGTGACGATTACAAGCGACACGATCGATTTTCTGTTAAAACATTTCGGCAAAGAAATGAAAGAATCAGGCCGGCCTTCACGGGCGCTTGCACCGGCAGGGCTTTCATTTGGGGAAAAGCGGAAGCTGACGGAAGACGATCTGCCGGGAAGTGAAGCACGGAAAATGTTCATGGGGATTGTCGGCAATCTGGATGAGCAGGAAAAGCGGAAATTGATTCACGAAGTGCTCGCGCCGCTCGGCCATAACTTAATGGTGACGCCGAAAGAAGTCGACATTTTTATGGAAGATATGGCAAATCTTCTGGCGAGCGGACTGAATGCGGCGCTCCACCCCCATGTGAACCAGGAAAATACCGGCTTTAAGACGAGATAAGTTGCAGGCGCCGCCATAACCCGGGGGTGCCTCTTCTTTTCGGTGTTCTATTCTTCCATGAGATTCATAGAATGTAATAGAATCGATTGGAAAGGGTGGGACGATGAAAAGCGGCAGGCATTCCAGCCATTTTTTTATATTGAATCTGACCAGTGTGATACGCCTTATCTCCATAGTCATCCTGTCCCTTGTGCTTGTTGTCATCTTAATTGGCACGCTGACGTCTTTGAAGCCGGGTTACCGGGTTTCCTCTTCAGCCGTCAATGAAGCCGCAAAGCATCTTTCAAGCAAAACATTGTACAAGTACCTGCTGTCGGACAGCCAGCTGCTTGTGCACCATTTTCCGGATACGGACGAGCGGCCGGTCGGCAATCTTGTTTTTGAAATGCTCACCAACATCCGCTTTGAAGATCCGCGCAGCTTTCTCGGGCGTGAACTGCCAGGATTTGAAATCTTTGACAGCAAAATACTTGTTGCCGGAGACGGCGCTGACTATACCAATATGCCGATTGAATCCGTCCCGCCTGACAGCGCCTTGCAAGCGAAAGACCCGGCCACACAAAATACGGAAAAAATCGAGGAAAAAGGCGGTCCGGACGATGCAAAACGGCGGCCCGGGCGGACAACGGGCGGCAAGAAACGGGTGTTGATTTATTTTACCCATACACATGAGTCCTATCTGCCGTATTTAAAAGGCGTCACGAATCCCGACCTTGCCCAGCATTCGAAGATCAACGTAACAAAAGTCGGGGAGAGGCTCGCTGAAGATCTCGAGGACAAGGGAATTGGCGCAGAGGCAAATACGACCGATGTTTTAAAGCTGCTTGAGAAAAACCATATGCAGTATTACCAGTCTTACCAGGGATCGCGCACCGTCGTCGAATCGGCGATGAGAAACGACCGCGACCTTCAATATTTTATTGATATCCACCGCGATTCGAGAAGAAAAAAAGATACGACCGTTACCATCAATGGAAAATCGTATGCGAAAATCGCTTTTGTAATCGGCGGGGAAAACCCGAACTGGGAAAAGAATGCAAAGCTGGCTGAGGATTTGCACAACTTGATCAAAAAGAAGTATAAAAATCTGTCAAGGGGGGTCATTTTGAAAAAAGGGGCGTCGACCAACGGAAAATTCAACCAGGACTTATCGGGAAATGCTTTTTTAATTGAAGTCGGCGGTGTGGATAATACTTTTGAAGAAATGTACCGGACAATGGATGTTTTTGCCGATGTGTTCGCCGGGTATTACTGGCAGGCGGACAGTGTAAACGGCGCCGGGAGCGGGCAATCAGGAAACCGTTAGCCGTCTTGACAGGCGGTTCTTTTTTTGCGATGCGCGGCTGATCATTTTTCGTTGAAGTCGCGCTTTCCTGCTGATATAATCAGAAATAGTGTACATGTGCCGAATACAGGAGTGAAGGTAAATGATGAACCGTGAAGAAAAATTAGACAGGCAGAGGAGGATCCGCAACTTTTCCATTATTGCACATATCGACCATGGCAAGTCGACTTTGGCCGACCGCATTCTGGAAAAGACCCACGCGCTGAGCAAGCGCGAAATGAAGGACCAGCTCCTCGATTCGATGGAACTGGAACGGGAACGCGGAATTACGATTAAATTAAATGCCGTCCGGCTGAACTATAAAGCAAATGACGGGGAAGAATACATTCTCCATTTGATTGATACTCCGGGACATGTAGACTTTACATATGAAGTGTCACGCAGCCTTGCCGCCTGTGAAGGGGCGGTACTCGTCGTCGATGCCGCGCAGGGGGTGGAGGCGCAGACGCTTGCAAATGTTTATCTTGCGCTGGATAACAATCTTGAAATTATCCCGGTCATCAATAAAATTGACCTGCCTTCCGCCGATCCGGAACGCGTCCAGCAGGAAATAGAGGATGTGATCGGCCTTGATGCGTCGGAGGCCGTTCTTGCTTCCGCTAAAGCCGGGATTGGGATTGAAGATATTCTTGAACAGGTTGTCGAAAAAGTGCCGGCGCCTGAAGGAGATCCGGACGCCCCGCTGAAGGCGCTTATTTTTGACTCGCTGTATGATCCGTACCGCGGCGTCATTGCCTATATCCGTGTAATGGAAGGCTCCGTCAAAGTCGGGGATAAGATTAAAATGATGTCAACCGGCAAGGAATTTGAAGTGACAGCGCTCGGCGTAAGCACCCCGAAACCGTTGTACATAGACGAATTAACCGTCGGTGATGTCGGGTTTCTAACGGCATCAATTAAAAATGTAAAAGACACGCGCGTCGGCGATACGATTACGGGCGCCGAAAACCCTGCAAAAGAAGCGCTTCCTGGTTACCGACGGATGAATCCGATGGTTTACTGCGGCCTGTATCCGGTAGACAGCGCGAAATTCAATGATTTGCGGGATGCCCTTGAAAAGCTGGAGTTAAATGATTCGTCGCTGCAATATGAGCCGGAAACGTCGCAGGCGCTCGGTTTCGGTTTCCGTTGCGGTTTTCTCGGGCTCCTGCATATGGAAATCATCCAGGAGCGGCTGGAACGCGAATTCAACATTGATCTCATTACCACCGCGCCAAGCGTCATTTATAAAGCCAAACTGACGGACGGCAGTGAAGTGACGGTTGATAACCCGGCGAATTTGCCGGAACCGCAGAAAATCGAATATATCGAAGAGCCGTACGTGCGCGCGTCCATTATGGTCCCGAACGATTATGTCGGCGCAGTGATGGAAATTGCCCAGGCAAAGCGCGGCGATTTTATCGATATGCAGTACCTCGATGATATCCGCGTTAATGTCATTTATGAAATCCCGCTCTCCGAGATTGTATACGACTTTTTTGACCAGCTGAAATCAAGCACAAAAGGGTATGCTTCTTTTGATTACGAATTGATCGGCTACAAACAGTCCAATCTCGTAAAAATGGATATTTTATTAAACGGGGAAAAAGTGGACGCCCTCAGTTTCATCGTCCACCGCGACTTTGCGTACGAACGCGGCAAGACGATTGTCGAAAGATTAAAAGAACTCATCCCGCGCCAGCAGTTTGAAGTGCCTGTACAGGCGGCAGTCGGCCAGAAAATTATTGCGCGTTCCAATATTAAAGCATTGCGCAAAAACGTACTTTCAAAATGTTACGGCGGGGACATTTCCCGGAAACGGAAACTGCTTGAAAAGCAAAAAGAGGGCAAGAAAAGGATGAAGCAGGTCGGTTCTGTTGAAATCCCGCAGGAAGCGTTTATGGCTGTGCTGAAGATGGACGATACCCCGAAAAAATAACCGGGGCGGGCAGGGAGCGGATTGGCGGCTGTCCGCGCGCTCCTTTTCCCCGGGACATGCCCGTGATGAAAACAAATAAGGTTGTGATGGAATGAAAGCCGCATATATCCATGTTCCATTTTGCGAACATATTTGCTATTACTGCGATTTCAATAAATTTTTATTAAAAGGCCAGCCGGTGGATGAATACATTGAGATGCTGCTGGAAGAAATGCGGATCAAAACGGCTGAATCCCCTTGTGAAAAGCTGAGCACGGTCTTTGTCGGGGGCGGCACCCCGACAGCGCTGAATGAGCGGCAGCTTGAAAAACTGCTTGCCGGCATCCGCACGATTCTGCCTTATGACGGGTACGGGGAGTTTACGTTTGAAGCCAACCCTGGGGAAACGTCCGAAGAAAAGCTGCGCCTTCTGCATGATTACGGTGTCAACCGGCTGAGTTTCGGCGTCCAGTCGTTCAATGACCGGCTGCTCGAGAAAATCGGGCGGACCCACCGCCGGGAAGATGTGCACCGGACGATCAGTCATGCGAGAAAGATCGGCTTTTCCAATATCAGCATGGATTTGATGTTCGCGCTTCCTGGGCAGACGCTTGAAGATTTCCGTGAAACGCTTGGCGAAGCCTTGTCGATGGGGCTGCCGCATTATTCAAGTTATTCGCTGATCATTGAGCCAAAGACGATTTTTTACAATCTGATGCGGAAAGGAAAACTCCGCCTGCCGTCACAAGATGCGGAAGCGGATATGTACAGCATGTTAATGGACGAGATGGAAAAGCACGGCTTGAAACAGTATGAGATCAGCAATTTTGCCAAACCCGGCTATGAAAGCCGCCACAATCTCGTCTATTGGAACAATGAAGAATATTTTGGTTTCGGCGCCGGCGCACATGGGTATGAAAAGGGTGTCCGTCTGTCCAATTACGGCGCATTGAAGAAATATATCGGCATGCTTCGGGACGGGTGCCTCCCTGTCATGGAAAAACATACAGAGACAAAAAAAGAAAAAATGGAAGAAGAAATGTTTCTCGGGCTCAGAAAAAACGAAGGCGTCCGTTTCCGCCATTTCCGTGAAAAATTCGGGGCGGATATGAAGGAGGTTTTTGCAGGCGCGATCAAAGAAATGACAGAACGCGGGCTTCTTGAAGAAAAGGGCGGTTTTCTCCGGCTGACAAGGGAAGGGCGTTTTCTCGGCAATGAAGTCTTTGAAGCTTTTCTCCTCAGTTGACGGGCAAAGTAAATATATTGACAACAACAGGGGATTTTGTTAATTTATTTATATAAATTAGCACTCGTTTATATGGAGTGCTAACAGGGGTGATGGAAGTTGTTAACTGATCGTCAGCTGTTGATTTTGCAAGTGATCATTGATGACTTTATTCGTTCCGCCCAGCCGGTAGGTTCCAGGACGCTTTCCAAGAAAAACGGCATTTCCTTCAGTTCCGCTACGATCCGGAATGAAATGGCGGATCTTGAGGAACTCGGGTTTATTGAAAAAACACATACGTCATCCGGCAGGGTGCCTTCTGAAAAAGGGTACCGTTATTATGTCGATCACCTTCTGTCGCCACAAAAACTGGGACCGGCAGACATTTCGCAGCTTCATTCGATTTTTGCCGAAAAAATAGATGAAATGGAAGAGCTTGTGAAAAAGTCCGCCCAAATTCTTTCCGAAATGACGAATTACACGGCGATTCTGCTTGGCCCGGAAGTCAAAGATACGAAACTGAAAAATATGCAGATCGTCCCGCTGAATGAAAAAACGGCGGTTGCCATTATGATTACCGATACCGGCCGCGTGGAGAACAAGACGGTTTCGCTGCCGGAAGGATTCCGCCCGGGCGAGCTGGAAAAAATGGTCAATATTTTTAACGAACGGCTGGCCAATGTGCCGATTCCGGATTTAGAGGATAAAATATATAAGGAAGTCGCTGACATTTTGCGCAGCCATACTGAAAACTATGAATCGATCCTGAAGACCGTGATCAGCATGTTTAACGAAAACCGGCATGATAAACTTTTTGTCGGCGGGAAAGCCAATATTTTGAACCAGCCGGAGTTCCATGACCTCGAGAAAGTCCGGACCCTTTTTGATATGATAGAACGGGAAGACAGTTTTTATGACCTGGTCAAACGCGTGCCGAGTGGCATTCACGTAAAAATCGGGAGAGAAAACCAGATTTCCGAGATGGTAGATTGCAGCATGATTACAGCCACCTATTCGATCGGTGACCAGCCGGTCGGCAAAATTGCAATTTTGGGCCCTACGCGCATGGAATATTCACGTGTCATCAGCATAGTGGATTTCTTAAGCAATGATATGACCAACGCCTTGACGAAATTGTATGACAGATAGGCAATACGGGCATATTGGGTAGGGAGGCTTAAAGCGCGGGCACATGCTTTAAGTCCTTTCTTACTGGGCTTTTTTATGCCCGTCTCATTTTAAAGGGGGTGAACGCTCATGGCAGAAGAACAAAACAAACGCGCTTCAGAAGAAGTGAAAGACGAACAAAAACGGGCTTCGGATGAAGTGAAAGAAGGACAAATTGAATCCATTTTTGCGGAAGAAAAAGATACGGAAAATCCGCAGGCGGCGCCGGAGGGCGAAGGCAATGAAGCTAAAACGGCGAAGAAGCCTGAAACAGAAAATGCCGCTGAAGAACTGGAAAAAGCAGAAAAAGCAAAAGAGGAGATTGAGAAATTGCGGAATGAGCTCGAACAGGCTGAAAACCGTTATCTCCGCCTGCGCGCAGATTTTGATAATTACAGGCGCCGCGTGAATCTGGACCGTGAAGCAGCCGAGAAATACAGAGCACAGGATCTGATTGTGAACCTGCTGCCGGCGCTTGACAATTTTGAACGCGCACTGTCCATGGCTGAAAGAAACGAACATACGGCCCAGTTGCTGGACGGGATGGAAATGGTCTACCGCAGCATTTTGGAGGCACTGAAAAAAGAAGGCGCAGAACCGATTGAAGCAATTGGGAAAGAATTCGACCCGCACTATCACCAGGCGATCATGCAGGGGCAGGAAGAAGGCACTGCGTCCAACGTTGTGATTGAGGAATTCCAAAAAGGGTACATGTTAAAAGACAGGGTGATCCGCCCGTCCATGGTGAAAGTGAACGAGTAACGCGCTTTACATAAATTTTTAAGGGAGGCATTATCATGAGCAAAATTATCGGCATTGACTTAGGTACGACGAACTCATGTGTCGCAGTTCTGGAAGGCGGCGAACCGAAAGTCATTCCGAACCCGGAAGGAGGCAGGACAACGCCGTCTGTTGTCGCTTTTAAAAACGGGGAACGCCAGGTAGGGGAAGTCGCAAAACGCCAGGCGATCACAAATCCGAATACGATCATTTCGATCAAACGCCATATGGGCACGACACACAAAGTCACAGCGGAAGGAAAAGAATATACGCCGCAGGAAATTTCCGCCATGATTCTGCAATACTTGAAATCATATGCGGAAGATTATCTGGGCGAAAAAGTCGAAAAAGCGGTCATTACGGTCCCTGCTTATTTCAATGATGCCCAGCGCCAGGCAACAAAAGACGCCGGGAAAATTGCCGGGCTTGAAGTCGAACGGATTATCAACGAACCGACTGCTGCAGCGCTGGCATACGGCCTTGACAAAACGGATGAGGACCAGACCATCCTTGTATTTGACCTTGGTGGCGGTACGTTTGACGTCTCCATCCTTGAACTCGGCGACGGCGTCTTTGAAGTGAACGCAACTGCCGGCGACAACCATCTCGGCGGCGACGACTTCGACCAGGCGATCATCGATTACCTTGTCAGTGAATTTAAGAAAGAACACGGCATCGACCTGTCGAAAGACAAAATGGCGCTCCAGCGTTTAAAAGATGCGGCTGAAAAAGCGAAAAAAGACTTGTCAGGGGTCACTTCCACCCAAATCTCGCTGCCGTTTATTACGGCAGGGGAATCAGGCCCGCTCCACCTGGAAATGACGTTAACCCGTGCGAAATTCGACGAACTGACGGCAGACCTTGTTGAACGGACAATGGGCCCGACACGCCAGGCATTGCAGGATGCAGGGCTTACAGCGAATGACATCGATAAAGTCATCCTGGTCGGCGGCTCAACCCGGATTCCGGCCGTTCAGGAAGCGATCCGCAAAGAAATCGGGAAAGAACCGCATAAAGGCGTCAACCCGGATGAAGTTGTAGCAATGGGTGCCGCAATCCAGGGCGGGGTATTGACGGGGGATGTGAAAGACGTCGTGCTTCTCGACGTTACGCCGCTGTCGCTCGGAATTGAAACAATGGGCGGCGTGTTCACGAAATTGATTGAGCGCAATACAACGATCCCGACTTCAAAATCGCAAATCTTTTCAACTGCAGCGGATAACCAGACAGCCGTTGACATTCATGTCCTGCAGGGCGAACGCCCGATGGCTGCCGACAACAAAACGCTCGGCCGTTTCCAATTGACCGATATTCCGCCGGCACCGCGCGGCATTCCGCAAATTGAAGTTACGTTTGATATTGATAAAAACGGGATTGTCAATGTCAGCGCAAAAGACCTTGGCACCGGCAAACAGCAAAAGATTACGATCAAATCGTCCACCACTTTGTCCGATGAAGAAATCGAACGGATGGTAAAAGAAGCGGAAGCTAACGCAGAAAAAGACAAGAAACGCAAAGAAGAAGCGGAACTCCGCAATGAAGCCGACCAGCTTGTATTCACTGCTGAAAAAACATTAAAAGAACTGGAAGGTAAAGTGGACGCATCTGAAATTTCCAAAGCCGAAAAAGCAAAGGACGAATTAAAAGCGGCCATTGAGAAAAATGATCTCAATGAAATGAGGCAGAAAAAAGATGCGCTGCAGGAAATCGTGCAGGACTTGTCCGTCAAGCTGTATCAGCAGGCAGCACAACAGCAGCAAAACACGGATGCCGGGGGAGACGGAAAAAAGGATGACAATGTTGTCGACGCTGATTTTGAAGAAGTCGATGATAATAAAAAATAACGATAAAACAATATGGCCATTTTTCAATGAGCCAGGAAAAAAGTCAAAGTCTGGTCTATTCTCGGCTTTGACTTTTTTCTTATGCGAATGCTACAATTACCTTTATGTGAACGTTTCGGGAGTGAGAAGAAATGAGTAAACGGGATTACTATGAAGTGTTGGGCGTCGCGAAAGATGCATCGAAAGACGAGATAAAAAAAGCGTACCGCAAGCTTTCCAAAAAATACCACCCGGATATTAACAAAGCGCCTGATGCTGCAGAAAAATTCAAGGAAATCCAGGAAGCGTACGAAGTGTTGAGCGATGACCAGAAACGCGCCCAATATGACCAGTTCGGGCATGCAGGGCCGAACCAGGGCTTCGGGGGCGGAAACGGTTTTGGCGGATTCAGCAGCTCGGATTTTGACAGTTTCGGTTTCGAAGATATTTTCAGCACATTCTTTGGCGGCGGCAGAAGAAATGACCCGAATGCGCCAAGGCAGGGGGCTGATTTGCAATATACGATGACGCTTGAATTTGAGGAGGCGGTTTTCGGGAAAGAGACGGACATCCGGATTCCGCGCGAGGAAACTTGTGATACCTGCCACGGAACCGGGGCAAAACCGGGGACGCATCCGAAAGAATGCCCGCACTGCCACGGAACCGGACAGCTCAATACTGAGCAACAGACACCGTTCGGCCGGATTGTGAACCGCAGGGTATGCCATTACTGCGGCGGTACGGGCAAGATCATTACAGACAAATGCAAAACTTGCGGCGGTACCGGAAGAGTGAAAAAACGCCGCAAAATTCATGTCAAAATTCCGGCCGGCATCGACGACGGGCAGCAGCTCCGCGTTGCAGGCCAGGGCGAACCGGGTATAAACGGCGGACCGGCCGGCGACCTGTACATCATTTTCCACGTCCGGCCGCATGAACTGTTCGAACGGGACGGCGATGACATCTACTGCGAAATCCCGATTGCTTTTACCCAGGCTGCTTTAGGCGATGAAATCGAAGTGCCGACGTTGCACGGGAAAGTAAAATTGAAAATCCCGGCCGGCACACAATCCGGCACAAAATTCAGGCTGCGCGGGAAAGGCGTGCCGAATGTCCACGGGCACGGCACCGGCGACCAGCATGTCATCGCGAGAATTGTCACCCCAAGGAAGCTTACCGAACGGCAAAAACAACTTTTGCGCGAATTCGCCGAAGCGAGTGGAGAGGTCCCGGATGAACAAAGCAGCAATTTTTTTGACAAAATGAAACGGGCATTTAAAGGGGACTAAACAGGAATGGAGTGAGGCGTTCATGAAATGGTCGGAAATTATGATCCACACCACGAACGAAGCGGTGGAGCCGATTTCGAATATTTTGTATGAAGCGGGCGCCGGCGGGATTGTGATCGAGGACTCGGATGAGCTGCTGAAAGAGCATGACGACCGGTTCGGTGAAATTTATGAACTGGATCCGGACGATTTTCCGGAAGAAGGAGTCATCATTAAAGCGTACCTGCCCGTAAACAGCTTTTTAGGTGAAACCGTCGAGGAAATCAAACAGGCGATTACCAATCTGGCCACTTTTGATATTGATATCGGCCCGAACAAGGTGACGATCAGCGAAGTGCATGAAGAAGAATGGGCAACGGCATGGAAAAAATACTACAATCCCGTGAAAATATCCGAAAAATTTACGATTGTGCCCACGTGGGAAAACTATGAGCCGGTATCAAGCGATGAGCTGATCATTGAATTGGACCCCGGCATGGCGTTCGGCACCGGCACCCATCCGACCACGGTCATGTGCATCCAGGCATTAGAACGGACGGTAAAACCGGGCGACACGGTCATTGATGTCGGCACCGGTTCCGGCGTGTTAAGCATTGCCAGCGCCCTGCTCGGAGCAGGGCGGGTGCTTGCGCTTGATCTGGACGAGGTGGCGGTCCGTGCGGCTACGCTCAATGTGAAACTCAATAAAGTCCAAAACCGGGTAACTGTCAAACAAAATGATTTGTTGAAAGGCGTAAGCGGGCAAGCCGATGTGATGGTGGCCAATATTCTTGCTGAAGTGATCGCCCGTTTTGCTGAAGAGGCATTCGGACATGTCAAACCGGGCGGCCGTTTTATTGCTTCCGGCATCATCCGGCAAAAAAAGGACCTTGTCGTGGATGCGCTCACTTCTGCCGGCTTCACGATTGAAGAAACGATGGTCATGGAAGACTGGGTTGCGCTCATGGCAAAGCGCGGGTGAGAGGCCATGCAGCGTTATTTTTTAAACCGGCCGTATCGGGGGGAGCAGGAAATCCGCCTGGACGGCGAAAATTACCATCATATCGCGCGCGTCATGAGAATGTCCGCCGGAAGCCGCTTTTATGGTGTATTTTCAGATGAAAAAGTGTGCATTTGCGAAATCGGGGAAATCACAGGCGATGCCGTTATGGCCCGGATTACCGGATGGGAAACCGCCGTAAAAGAGCTTCCGGTCCATGTTACTGTATCATGCGGTCTTCCGAAAGCGGATAAACTGGAATGGATCATCCAAAAGGGAACCGAGCTGGGTGCCTTTCATTTTTTGCCTTTCATTGCGGAAAGATCCGTTGTAAAATGGGACACAAAGAAAGAAGCAAAAAAACGCGAACGCTGGCAAAAGATTGCCCGGGAAGCCGCAGAACAGTCGCACCGCAGCCACTTGCCCGAAATCAGCCCCCCTGTTTCTTTCCAGCAGCTGATCGAAGAAAGCCATACATATCAATATAAGCTGGTTGCTTTTGAAGAAAATGCAAAAGAAGGGGAATGGCACCGGTTTGCGGAAGTATTGTCGAACATATCGGAAGGCGGCAATGTACTGGCCGTTTTCGGGCCGGAAGGGGGCCTATCCCTTGATGAAATCCGCAGGCTTGAAGCAGCCGGATTCGTATCCTGCAGCTTAGGCCCGCGCATTTTGCGGGCGGAGACGGCGCCGTTATATGTACTTTCTGCCATAAGTTACCATTTTGAATTAATGAGGTGAAGAGGATGTCAACCGTAGCATTCCATACATTAGGATGCAAAGTGAACCATTATGAGACTGAAGCCATTTGGCAGCTGTTTAAACAAGCGGGCTATGAAAGAACCGACTTTGAAACGAATGCCGATGTCTACGTGATCAATACTTGCACGGTCACCAATACAGGAGACAAAAAGAGCCGTCAGGTCATCCGCCGGGCAGTCCGGCAAAATCCGGATGCCGTAGTTTGTGTGACCGGCTGTTATGCGCAGACATCGCCGGGCGAGATCCTCGAAATTCCCGGTGTCGATGTCGTTGTCGGCACACAGGACCGCACCAAAATGCTTGGGTATATTGAACAGTATTTGAAAGAGCGCAAACCGGTCAATGCTGTCAAAAATATTATGAAAAACCGTGTGTATGAAGAAATGGAAGTGCCGTATTTTACCGACCGGCACCGGGCTTCCCTGAAAATCCAGGAAGGCTGCAACAATTTCTGCACGTTTTGCATCATCCCGTGGGCGCGCGGCCTGATGCGGTCAAGGGATCCTGAAAAGGTCATCGCGCAAGCCCAGCAGCTTGTCGATGCAGGCTATAAAGAACTGGTTTTAACCGGCATTCATACAGGCGGATACGGCCAGGATTTAAAAGATTACAATCTTGCGATGCTGCTTCGGGACCTGGAAGAAAAAGTGCAGGGGCTGAAACGCGTCCGCATTTCGTCTATTGAAGCCAGCCAGCTGACGGATGAAGTGATTGGTGTGATTAAACATTCGAAAGTCGTTGTCCGCCATATGCATGTCCCGATCCAGTCCGGTTCCGATACGGTGCTGAAAAGAATGCGCCGGAAATATACGATGGACCAGTTCGCGGAACGGATTACCAAGTTGAAAGAAGCATTGCCGGGCCTTGCACTGACTTCTGATGTCATCGTCGGCTTCCCGGGTGAAACGGAAGAAGAGTTTATGGAAACATACAATTTCATAAAAGAACACCGGTTTGCGGAACTCCATGTTTTCCCGTACTCGCCTAGGA